>Ga0316207_10000756_pt1 | contig 46216 bp, 51 predicted proteins | sample 6weekpyrite_MG_FD_204943 | JGI IMG/M metagenome (GOLD analysis project Ga0316207, IMG submission 204943) | Microbial mat bacterial communities from mineral coupon in-situ incubated in ocean water Damariscotta River, Maine, United States -... | ecosystem: Environmental > Aquatic > Marine >... | reverse complement strand
CTGACGGGGAGTTCTTTTTTGTAAACCCCACCCACTTCATTCCTCTATCCGCTCTTGGAATGCCGGGAGGTGAAGATGAATAGGGATGCCTCACCTACGGTTCGGTCCGCTCCCCGCGACGACGATTTGACGAAAATATGGAAAGCCATGATCGAAGCCGCGCAGGGAGGCGAGTGATGAGGTGGAGGTTTCGTGTTCACGTAGACGCATCGCCAGATGACGTTGAAAAGCTAGTCTTACCCGCCATTATTTTTGTAAACCACTCACACCCCCATTTTAACCCTCGCACCGTTGGCTTTAGCGTCTTTTTGGGGTGGTGGCACTGGTCAATATCTTTTCAGGCCGGGCTGTATACAGGCCGCAGGAACGAGGACCGCACCGAGCAAAGCGAGGGAACACAATGAGTGACATAAAGGAAAAGGGCGCTTCCAGCCCTATGGAGCAAATCGTGAGGGAGCGCCAGACCGAGGAAAAGATACGCTCTTTGGACGCCTGCGAAGTTGTTGCTTGGATACACGACTTAGAGGACCGCATTCAAGCCCTTGAGGCCGCTCAAGGAGAACACCAATGACCCTCAAAGAACAAGCACAACAGCTTATAGCATCGTGTGAGGAGCGCGATCCGGGAGCGTGGCGGCTCGTTCTAAAACACGGCCCCGACCTCGCCCAAGCGTATCTGGATAAGTGCGAGGAGGTGGAGAGGCTGCGGGAGGCTTTGGATTGGGTGCTAGATCAGACGGTAGAGTTAGACTGCATGTCAAACCCCGATACCATTGAAAGCATTGTGCGTATGCGAATGGGCAGTGGGTGCCTCGCCGCTCTTGAACAGGAAGAAGGATGATGACTGACCAAGCGACAGAAATAAAAGAGCTTCAGCTAGACGCTCTTTACACCTGGAGAACCGACCTTCTCGCTCGCGTTTTACGCAATGACCTCCAGGCGGAGTTCATCATCCAGGAAATCAACCACGAGCTGGAGTCCAGAGGAGTCCCAGCTACAAACCCAGTGTTTGACGCAGCTTTCTAAAGTCGTTACACATTGGACAGCCCATGATCTTTACGAGACGTGTCACGCCAGTGACTAGGGGGTTTGCGACCTCGAAGGGAAGGCCAGTGGCATGGCCAAAGCTACGCACGATGAAAAGAGGGGCAGGGAGAGGAGTCGTGTACCGCTAAGAAAAAGCGGGAGACAGTGAAATTCCTGCCCCCAGTGGCTACCAGAAACCAGCTGTAACAAGGAGATAACACACCATGCAGCTCGCTAAAACCAACAGAGAAGTGCAGACTTCCGGTGTCCTGGCCTCGAAAGAGCAGGGCATCATTATGGACGCAACCATGTTTTCCATGCTTTCGGACGGTCTTTATTCCGACAAGATTGGTTCCATGGTGCGCGAGACCTACTCAAACGTAGTAGATTCCCACAAACAAGCGGGCAAAGGCGACGCCCCTGGTTGGATTAAGCTTCCTACTCCGATTGACCCTACTTTTGTAGTCAGGGACGAAGGGGTAGGTCTTGATCACGAAGGTGTAGTAAACATCGCAGGAGACTACGGCTCAAGTACAAAACGCGCCGACAACGACTCCATAGGGGGGTTCGGCCTGGGGTTCAAATCCCCGTATGCTGTGTCTGACCAGTGGTCTATCAAGGCCATCAAAGAAGGCACAGTACGCCTGTACTCCTGCTACAAAAACGAAGACGGAAAGCCCTGCACAACACTTCTTAGCGAAGGCTTAACCGGTAAGCCTGATGGCGTAGAGGTGTCTGTCCCTATTAAACCTGGCGACATCAGTAGAGTAGCCGAAGCAGTCCGAAAGCAACTGCAGTATTTCCCCCAGCGTCCTATAGTATCTGGAGGCGAAATTGAGTGGCCAGAACCTGACTACCTTCAGATCGAAGGTGTCGGCTCCTTGCGCAGCGTACAATCCTGGAGAAACGAGGGAAATTGGTACGCCATTGTTGGTGGGGTAGGGGTACCTATTAATATCACAAAGACTTTTCGCGAACAAAACAACACTGCTGTGTATAACGCCTTTTCGCGAACTTCAGGCACTCTGTTGTTTGATGTAGGAGAACTAATCCCCGACCCATCAAGAGAGTCCCTTCAGTACACAGAACGTGCTATCCAGGCTATCACCGCTAAAGCGGAACAGCTCTCGAAAGGCGTTGCTAAAGAAGCGTCAAAAGTTCTCGAGAGTGAGCCTAACTACTTAGAGGCTGTCCTAGCAACCTCAAAGCTGATGAAAGCGGGTATTTCTCAGTTTTTAAGCTCTCCTGGAGGGGTAAGGCCTACCTTTAAATACAAAGGGCAGGATATAACCACACAGGTATCTGCTAAGCTTCCTGAACAAGGGACCGTTAGTTATCTTTATGAACATGACCTGTCAAAAAAAGGGATAGCAGTTAGAAACGCTAACCACACCGAGTTCCATATAGATAGGTCTCGTCTTCCTAGAACGTACATTGCTATAGACGACGTTCAGAGCAAAACTCCTAAAACTGGAGCACGTTTGAAGAAGTATTTCGAGGAAAACCAAGTCCCGGTTGCGCCTAACATGGTTCTAGTTCTCCGAGGGTGCGAACTTGACGACCTTAATGAGCCTTGGGTAGCTCACTTCCCAAAAGAAAGGATTATACGCCTTTCTGAAGTTGAACTCCCTAAGCCCGTTACACGGTCTGCCACTGCTTCAGGTGGAAAAAGGGTTCCAAGCTCTTTTAGTCCCCGCATGGTGACTCAAGCACAAAGAGAGACACTAGAATCAGTCTATATACACCCCACAGATTTTACTACAAAAACATCGTCAGTACCCGATCTTCCTGATGATGGGGGTTACTATGTAATAACAAACAGAGGAGAAGTAGGAAATCAAGCAATCAGCCTTTTGCAAGCCTCATGTATTCTTCCTGGAGACGTTTACTTCATTCCAGCGACCTACAGAAACCTGGTGGAGAACGACAAAAACTGGAAAAATTTCTATGAAGAAGCCAAAAAAGAAGCAGCAAAGAACCAGTCTCAATACATTGCTCGGATCAAAAAAGCCAAGCTATTTGAATATGTAACAGACTGCACACAGATGCAGGGAATGTTTTCTCTTGTGAACCACATGAGTAAATACGACATAAAAACCAAACCTAGGTCTACCCGCCCTGTGTGGAAGCTCTATGGTATCTACCAAAAAGCGCTTATTTCTAAAGCAGACAGGAGAAGCGCAAAGGCTTTGGAAAGGTATATGTCCTGGTCGTCCTCATGTGATTTTGATGATCAAAAACGAGAGACCAAGAAGCAGATAGACCAGCTTTGTAGTGAACTCAAAACAAACAACCCATTGTTGGTTTACGCTTTCTCATCAACCTGGAAAGAACCGACAAAAGAAACCATTGAAGAAGCAATTACCAAACTGTTCTAAAGGAGAACACATTATGTATCCATTTATCCTTACGTCTACATCAGCCACTGTCCTGATTGAAGGAAAACCTGAGGTTATCAACGACCAACACCCAAACTTCGAAAAGGTTAAGGAAGCCCTTAGCCAGGAGCTGTGGGATGAAATCTTTGATCTCATCAATGTTGAACAGGCAGTCCAGAACTACGCTGAGGGAAAACTGACGGTCACCGATGGCTGCGTCTACTACGACGGGCAGCCCCTGCACAACGCAGCGACTACACGTCTTCTTGCCCTCATGTCTGAAGGCTTCCCTGTGGACTACCTGGTGTCTTTCCTGGCTAACGTCTGTCTTAACCCAGATGCCCGCGCAGTCGATGGGCTATACGACTGGCTTGAAAACGGAAGTCTCCCCATCAGCAAAGACGGCCATATCATTGCCTACAAGATTGTAGGAGAGGACTACCTGGACCTCGCGTCTCGTACTTTCGACAACAGCGTAGGTAATGTCTGTGAGATGCCCCGCTTCCGGTGTGACTCCGACCCAGACAGAACTTGTTCTACAGGTCTGCATTTCTGTTCTGCTGAATACCTGCCGCATTACGGCTGGGGCAAAGCTCGGGTAATGTTGGTTAAAGTCAACCCACGCGATGTCGTTGCTTTCCCGCACGACTACAACATCAGCAAGGGCCGCTGTTGCCGATATGAGGTCATCAAAGAGATCGACCGGGAAACCGCCGCTGCGTTCTTCCAGGGTCGAGAGTCGGCTTACCTGTACGGCTAACCGTTACGGATAGGTCAAGGGTTGTTGTGGCTCACTTTGCTTGCGCAGTGAGTCACAACTCTTCTTATACGACATGGAGGCAACACTAAATGGCAACTAAGGTCACTGACCTGAAAACACGAGGAGCCTGCGCTAGAGCCATAGCTGACCTAGGGTACTCCTTTAGAAAAATCCTATCATCACCTGAAGCTAACCCCAAAGTTTATAAGAACACTCTCCAAGGAGTGTTTACTGCGCCTCTTCATCTTGCCCCAGCTAAGCTGTCGGGCTATGAGGTGTGCCCTCAACGGACTGAAGGTTGCACCAGGGCCTGCCTACACACCGCAGGTAACCCCCTTTATCAATCATCTAAAAATACTTCTAGAATACACAAGACCAAGGCATACATGGAAAACCGTCCTCTTTTCATGAACCTTCTTATTCTTGAAATTGAGGCACACTACAAAGCTTCCCAGTTCATGGACATGGCATGTGGTCTACGCCTAAACGCCACCTCAGACATCCCCTGGGAGCGCGTATCTTTTACTTACAAATGCCAACCTTATGCTAACCTCATGGAAATGTTCCCTCAAATCCAGTTCTACGATTATACCAAACGGTCTAACCGGAAGAACCTCCCTGGAAACTATCATCTCACTTTCAGCTTAGCAGAGGACAACATGAACCAGGCTATAGCTGCTGCAAACAACGGGATGAATGTTGCTGTCGTTATGAACGTGGGTAGGACCAAACCTCTTCCTAAACGCTTTTCTCTACGTAACACAAGGCGAGAAATTGATCTCCCTGTGTACGATGGGGACGTACATGATTATCGGCCCTCAGACCCGCCCGGCCACATCATAGGCCTCAGGGCCAAAGGGCTTGCTCGGGGGGATACCTCTGGGTTCGTTCAGGATGTATCGTTACAGGTTTGACAACCATCTAACGAACACCTATCTTGAACTCCCAGATCAATGGATATATTTCATGTCACGACTGACCAAACAATCCGATAAGCCAAAAAAGCGCAAGAAACCTGAATGGTTCTGGGATGCCTTCCTAGTTATGGGGGCCGTCATCATCCTGGTAGCGCTAGTATACACTCTCCCCCCAAATCCCTGGTAGCCAGGGTACAACTAGAAGAGTCCATCTTAGTCGGCGGTCTCTTCCTTTTGGCTTAATACGCTCAAGACCTGCATTTTGAGGCTCTAGGCGCTCGTGACCTACCAATTACACATCAGTCAACCCTTTTACACAGAAAGGAAATGCCATGTCAGGCATAACAGTCACCTATAAGGACCACATGGGAACCGACCTCTCGGTCGTGAACGCCGCTCGCGTGAGCTTCGCTAAGGAACACGACACGTTCCAGGGCGACAAGGACTCTGGGCTTATTCGTTTCCTCGCCAGGAACAACCACTGGACACCTTTTGGACAAACTGCAGTGCAGGTACATGTCTCAGCGCCTCTGTTCGTTGCACGTCAGCTCCAGAAGCACCAAATAGGCCTGGTGTGGAACGAGGTGAGCCGGAGGTATGTCACTGATCGTCCTACTTTCTATAACGTAGATTACCAATGGAGAGAAGCTGCCGAGGATAAGAAGCAAGGGAGTGGAGACCTGCTTCCGCCAGTAATGCGCGGGTATGCAGAAAGAGAGTATTGCGGGGTCATGGAGCATGCTCTGGATACGTATGAGTCTCTGATCTCATATGGGGTATGCCCTGAGCAGGCCCGAATGGTCCTTCCACAGTCTATGATGACTGAGTGGTGGTGGACAGGCAACCTGGCTTCCTGCTCCCGTATTTACGGGCTTCGCTCAAAGCCTGATACACAGTTGGAGACCCAAGATTTTGCAAAAAAACTTTCAGAGGTAATCGATCCTCTTTTCCCTGTGTCTTGGGCGGCATTGACAGGAAGGTTGCTATAGTTGCATATTCCAAATCAATTGTCCCTCATACCTGCCCTACAGAGGAAGCCCCATGAAAGAGAACACACTCGAAGAACAAGAGAAGCTGGAGAAAGAGTCCAGCGACATGGCTGCAGCAAGGTTCTTGCGTAAACAAAAACAAGCTGAAGATAGAGGGGACGCTGAGAACAGTGAAGCCGGACGTCTAGTAGTTCGTACCTTAGTAGAAAAAGTAACTTCAGGTCTTGAAGCTATATGTAACGACTCAGCAGAAGGAAAAGCTGGAAGACGAAATGTAATAGCTGATCACCTAAACTCATGTGAACTTGAGTTAGAGGAGATAGCTTTCATATCTCTTAGAGCGGTTATCAATCGAGTACTAGTAGGAAAGAACCAACAGTACACCGATGTGTCCGCGAGTGTTCATATAGCCAACCGGCTGATAGATGAGTTGTTCCTCAGGAACCTTTCCAAGGACAACAAAGGTCTCGTGGACAAGTGGCGAAAAGAATGTGATCAACGATCTCTTACAAGAGACAGCGCGAGAACATTCATGCGCAGGCAGTGCCGCTCCATGCACATCGAGTGGCAGTACACGGACGCCAAAGGCAGAACCTGGGACGACGAGGCCAAACTCAAGGTCGGCAGGATGATCCTCGAGGTCGTGCTCAGCACCACCAAGATGATCTATGTCAGGACTGTCCAGGTCCGCTCGAACATGCGTAAGAAGTTCGTCTACATCACTCCTGAGTTCGCTGACTATCTAGAGGAAGCCAAGTCTTTCCTCATAGACAAGACAGCATTCCACCTCCCAATGGTCGTTCCTCCTGTCCCCTGGACAGCAGACACAGGACTGTATGGAGGGGGATACATCTCTGAGCATGTGCGTCCGTACCCTTTGGTGAAGAAAAGCACATCAGCTTGGCTGGACGAGATCATCGCCAACGACCCTTCGGTCCTCCTGTCCGCCATCAACGCGGTGCAGGCCACCCCTTGGCGCATTAACTCCAAAGTCCTGGAAGCCCTTGATGTGGTCTACTCCTCAGACAGAGGGCTGGCCGGTCTCCCCACCTCAAGCAGGGAGGAGATACCGCCACCACCTGAGGGTTTCAACAAGGAATACCGAAAGACCTGCTGGGAAATCCACGAGAGAAACCGCAGGTCGCTCACGAAACGCCTGTTTGTAACCCAAGTGCTGTGGCTGGGGCAGAAGTATTCCGAATACGAACGCTTCTACTTCCCACATGACCTGGACTCCAGAGGGAGAGCCTACCCCAAGCCTGCGTTCCTGCACCCTCAGGGGCCTGACTATGTCAAAGGGCTGCTTGAGTTTGCTGAGGGCAAACCTCTCGGCACAGAAGAGGCAGCTGCTTGGCTGGCCGTCCACGTCGCCAACTCATGGGGCGAGGATAAACTCACTATGGACCAGCGCATCGCCTGGACTCAAGACAACGAGGAACTGATCAGGAGTGTTGCTAACAATCCGCTTGACGATCTTCGTTGGACGAACGCCGATAACCCCTTTCAGTTTCTGCAAGGGGCTATCGCCTGGGAAGGTTATCTTTCTCAGGGGTTGAGTTACGTCTCTCACGTTCCTGTTGCTGTTGATGCCACTTGTTCTGGGCTTCAGCACTACAGTGCAATGCTCCGTGACCCTGTTGGAGGCAGGGCAGTAAACCTTATGGACCTGCCCGACCGTCAAGACGTCTACCAAGATGTCGCAGACAAGGCCACCGAGCTTATCAAGGAAGACCTAACAGGGGACTTCCAGGGCCTGGCGCAAGCCTGGCTAACCTTCGGGGTGACCCGAAAGATCACTAAACGGTCTGTCATGGTCGTACCCTACGCAGCCACTTACATGAGCTGCATAGAGTACACCCGAGAGGCCATACGTGAACGGGTCGAGGCAGGCGAAAGCCTACCTTGGGTCGGAGAAGAGAAAGACTTTGTGAACTACGGGGCTAAGAAAATCTGGAAAGCCATTGAGCTGACAGTGATCGCAGCCTCGGAGGCCATGAGGTGGATTTCAAAGTCTGCATCTGCTTATGCAAAACGCCAAGAAAACAAACATCTTAGATGGGGAACCCCCTCTGGAATGATTGTTTGGCATCGAAAGCCAGCGCTAAAGCAGTGGCGCATGGACACCGTGCTTGATGGGTCCCGCATCCAGATGGCAGCCTACAGGGACAAGCCAAACCTTGCTCCTGCTAAGATGTCAACTTCTACGCCTCCGTCTTTTGTTCACTCTCTAGACGCGGCGCACATGTGTCTATCCATCGACGCAGCCTTAGCTGTAGGCATCCAAAACTTTGGCGTGGTGCATGACAGCTTCTCTACGCATGCGACAGACATGCCAGTCTTTAGCCAGTGTATCCGAGATACATTCTACGAAATGTACTCAAGTCAGGACATACTAGGAGGCTTTAGACAACAGCTCCAAGAAGGCCTGGATGAAGACCTTCCTGAGCTGCCTCCTAAAGGCTCTCTGGACCTCTCCGAGGTTAGAAGCAGCGTGTTCTTCTTTTCATAATCGTTACAGATTGGTCAACCATGTCAAACTTCACCATCGACTGCAGGGACACAGCCGTCGAGGCTGCCCAACAGTACCGAGAGCTAGGGCTTCCCATGCCTATAGACCTCATCGCTTACCTTGAGGCCGACGGCTTCATCGTTACAGACCCGTCAGATGTTGATGGGTTAATCTCACCAGAGGAAAATGCTTAATGGCAAAAACTTCACAAACCATGATGTCTCCTAAGGGCATCGCAGTGTACCCACGTCTGAACCAGCCGGACACCAAGTTCGACGAGTTGGGTGCCTACAAAGCGGACATTGCTGTTCCTTCTGAGGAAGCCAAGCCGCTCATCGCAAAGCTCCAGGCGATCCACAAGGCGCACACAGGCAAGGCAGCTCCTGCTGCTTCCAACCCAATGTTCATGCAGGAAGTGGACAAAGAAACTGGCGAGGCTACTGGCCGAGTCATCTTCAAGTTCCGCGTCAAGAACCGCATGACAAAACGCGGTGACCTGTGGGACCGCCAACCAAAGGTGTTCGACGCCAAAGGCAGCCTGCTCACCACCGTACCAAACATCGGCGGCGGCAGCACACTCAAAGTTTTCTTTGAAATCTACGAGTGGAAAACATCTGACGGCAAACCTGGCGTCTCTCTCCAGCCTATCAAGGTCCAGCTTATCGACCTCCAGGAGTTCTCCGGCGGCGACGACCAGAACCCCTTCGAGGAAGAAGAAGGGTTCACAGCAGATACCGACACCTTCGGCGAAGCTGATGGGGGAGATGATCCTGACGACTTCTAAGCGCCACAACTTTCGATCTGGTCTAGAGGCCAGGATCGGCGGGCAACTAGAAGACCTCAAGGTCGATTACGAGTTCGAGGAAATGCGTATCAAATACGTAAAACCTCAAAAGTACGCGACCTACACGCCTGACTTCGTCCTCCCCAACGGCATCATCATTGAGGCCAAGGGGAGGTTTGTAACAGCGGATAGACAGAAACACCTGCTTATCCGCGCACAGTTCCCTGAGCACGACATCCGCTTCGTCTTTTCTAACCCAGCCTCGAAAATCGGGAAGGGGTCTAAGACGAGCTACGCGGATTGGTGTGAGAAAAAAGGGTACCTGTATGCACAGGAGACAATACCCCTCTCATGGATCAAAGAACCCAGGAAAGCTCTTACCTCTTCAAAGAACCTTGCCCCGCCTGCGGATCAAAAGACAACCTAGGTCGTTATGACGACGGCCACGGGTTCTGTTTTGGATGTGGGCATTACGAAAAAGGAGATGGAGAGGTGTCTGACGCTTCCACTACTACTAAGCCTGTCTCTGGCATGCTCTCCAACCTCGAGTTCAAACCTCTAATCAAGCGGCACCTCACCGAGGAAACCTGCCGTCACTGGGGGTATGGACTAGGGGAACACAACGGACGGGCTTGCCAGGTAGCTACTTACTACGACAACAACCGAAAGCCTATCTGTCAGAAACTTAGGTTCCCTGACAAGTCTTTCAAAATCCTTGGCGACACATCAGCTATCCCCCTGTACGGCCAGTGGCTGGCACGGGACGGAGGCAAGATGGTCGTCGTGACCGAGGGAGAGATCGACGCTATCTCAGTGTCTCAATCTCAGAACCTCAAGTGGCCCACTGTCTCTGTACCTAACGGAGCGAATGGGGCCGCTAAGTCCATCCGCACGAACATCGAGTTTCTAGAGAAGTTCGAGCGGGTGGTGTTCATGTTCGACGAAGACGAGCCTGGACGCGCAGCTGCCAAAGAATGTGCGGAACTCCTGTCTCCTGGGAAGGCCTTCATAGCCTCCCTGCCACTCAAGGACGCCAATGAAATGCTTCTCGCTGGTCGAGGATCAGAATTAGTTGGTGCTGCTTGGGGAGCCAAGGAGTTCCGCCCTGATGGCATCGTTGCAATCGACGCCTTGATCGAAGAGGCCCGCAAGCCTATTGAATGGGGCTTACCTTGGTGCCTTCCGTCACTAACTAAAGTGACCTACGGGAGGCGCATGACCGAGGTCTACATGATCGGTGCCGGTACAGGCATCGGCAAGACCGACTTTCTTACTCAGCAGATCGAGTACGACATCACCAAGCTAGGTGAAAAGGTCGGCGTGATCTTCCTAGAGCAAAAGCCTGTTGAGACTGCCAAGCGTATTGCTGGGAAGGTCGCTGGAAAGCGGTTCCATGTCCCAGATGCAGGTTGGACACAGGATCAACTCGACGAGTCTCTAGAAGGTCTAAGCGGCCAGCTGCTGTTCTACGACAGCTTTGGCCAGACTGACTGGGAACAGGTGAAAGCCAAGGTTCGCTACATGGCTATCTCAGCAGGCATACGCCTGTTCTATATCGACCACCTCACTGCCATGGCTGATACCAGCCGGGAACGTGAGTCAATCGAGCAGACCATGAAAGAGATGGCAGGACTGGCAAACGAGCTTTCGATTGTCATCCACTGCGTATCCCACCTCTCGACACCTGAGGGTAAACCTCACGAAGAAGGCGGGCGTGTCATGATCAAACACTTCAAAGGAAGCAGGTCTATTGGCTTCTGGAGTCACTTTATGTTTGGTCTAGAAAGAAACCAGCAGGCAGAAGAAACAGAGGACGCTCATACTACAGTGTTCCGTGTGCTTAAGGACCGATACACGGGCCAAGCAACCGGAGCAACCATTGAGCTAGGCTATGAAGCTGACACTGGCCGCATTTACGAGAAAGATGCTGTGTTCTCTAAACCCACAGCAGCAGACGTAGATGGGGACGAAGATTTCTAGAAAAAAATTATGGCACAATATCGATATGCTTTTTGGGCTGGCCGAGCGGCTGGCCCTTCTCGCTTCTCAAAACCCAGATGCCTTCATGGGTCGTTACACATCGATCATGGAAGCAGTCAACAAGGAAGAACGTCCAATGAAAAAAGGCATGACCCAAGGTGATAAAATCCTGTTCCTTTTAAGGAAGGGAACACACATCACCAAGATGGACCTCATGGTCCACCACAAGATCGCCACGCCTACTGCTCGCATCACTGAGCTTCGTCAGGCTGGCCACGACATCAAGTCAACCTGGAAGCGTTGTCCCATCGACGGCTCAGAGTACGTCCAGTACTCCCTCGACGAACAGAAAGCGGTGGCGGCATGACAGTCTCAATTAGTCTTGTCTGGACCAGCTGGGCCTTACCGCTGGCTATAAACGTCTATTCCAGAGAGGCTGACATACAGATCGGGCCTCTATACATCACCTTCGATTGGAACCGTTACAGATAGATCAAGGATAGCCAGACATGACAACCCTTATATTCGACTGTGAGACTAACGGTCTCATCCCCGAGCTAGACAGGGTTCACTGTCTGGTGATCCATAATCCAGACACACATGACACCTACAGTTTCGAACCTCATCAGGTTGAAGAAGGTGTTCGCATGCTGATGGACGCTGACAAGATCATTGCACACAACGCAATCGGCTTCGACGTCCCAGCATTGCAAAAAGTATACCCTTGGTTCACCCCAGCGAGAGAGAAGGTCATAGACACTCTCGTCCTCTCGCGTCTTATCTGGTCTGATCTCAAAGACAGAGACTTCGTCCAGATAAAAGCCAAGAGCGCCTCCATTCCAACCAGGATGGCAGGGTCACATTCCCTAGGAGCCTGGGGACATCGCTTGGGTGAACACAAGGGAGACTACCAGGGCGGTTGGGAGACGTGGTCCCCCGCTATGCAGGAGTACTGCGTCCAGGACGTGGTTGTCTTAACCAGTCTGTGGAACCGAATACTCGAACAGGACTACTCTCAGCAGTCCATGGACCTGGAACACCAGGTAGCGTGGATTGTCACTGGACAGGAGAGGCGCGGCTTTGCGTTTAACGTGGACGCCGCAGTCCAGCTCACGGTGCAGCTCACAGCGCTTCGTGACAAGATCGAGCGGGAACTACAGGACACGTTCAAACCCTGGTGGTCGTCTAACGGGACACATTCCCCTAAGAGAACCATCAACTACAAAAAGCCTACAAAAGGATCAACCGTTGCTGGAGCTGAGTACACCAAGGTTACACTAACTCCGTTCAATCCTGGGTCTCGGCACCACATAGCCAACAGGCTAAGCACCTTGCACGGCTGGGTACCAAAAGAATACACGCCCAGTGGGCAGCCTAAGATCGACGAAGTGGTCTTGGTGAAACTCAAGTATCCTGAAGCCAAGCTTCTATCTGAATACTTTCTTGTTCAGAAACGTCTTGGGCAGCTGTCCGAAGGAAACAACGCCTGGCTGAAGCTAGAACGTAAAGGCCGTATCCACGGCAGAGTGAATACCAACGGGGCAGCTACAGGTCGCATGACCCACAGCAACCCTAATGTCACTCAGGTTCCTTCTGTTCGCAAACCCTACGGTAAAGAATGTAGGAGCCTGTTCATGGCTCCGACCGGAGGACGCATTGTAGGTGCTGACGTTGCTGGCTTGGAGCTTAGGCTCCTTGCCCACTACATGGCCCGCTATGACCGAGGAGCCTACGCCAAGATTATCTTGGAGGGCGACGTCCACACTCACAACCAACACGCAGCAGGGCTGTCTACCCGAGACCAGGCCAAGACCTTCATCTATGGATTTATCTATGGTGCAGGCAACGCCAAGCTAGGGGAGATTGTCAGCCCAGATGCAGGCATAAACGAGCAACGCCTCATTGGTGCCCGACTGCGCAAGAAGTTCCTCAGGGAAATTCCTGCTCTGGCACAGCTGACAGATGCTGTGAAGGAAACCTTCGACACCAAGGGACACCTTAGGGGTCTTGATGGTCGCCTACTGCACGTCCGCTCTGAACACTCAGCGCTTAACATGCTCCTCCAGGGAGCCGGTGCCATAGTGTGTAAAAAGTGGATGGTCCTCGCTGACCAGCTGCTGACCGAGCGAAGCCTTCGCCCCTTCTGTGGGCAGGTAGCGACTGTCCACGATGAACTACAGTTCGAAGCTAAGACCGAGAAGGCAGACGAAGTCGGCCAGGCTCTGGTCGATGCCATCGAAACCACTGGCCACGCCTTCAAGCTGCGCCTCCCTCTCACAGGTGAATACAAAGTTGGAAACACCTGGGCCGACACTCACTAGAAAGGACTGCTCACATGAGCCAACCTGAAACTCTCCTGTTAGACGCTGATATCCTCCTCTTCCAAGCCTCTGTGGTAGTGGAAAAAGAGGCCCAGTGGGACAACGATGTGTGGACACTCATGTCTGACCCTGTGGACGCTATCGTTGTCCTGGAAGACACCATTGCCACCTTCGAAGAAGACACTGGTATCGCTTCCGATGACATGGTGTTCGCGCTCAGCGACTCTAAGAACTTCCGGTACGACGTCACTGACAAATACAAGTCGAACCGTAAGGGCAAACGAAAGCCCCTTTGTTACCCATCGGTCAAGGAACATTTGATCAGTAAGTATGCCACCATGGTATACCCAAACCTGGAAGGCGACGACGTCTTGGGTCTTTTACAGACCGATACAACAGCCATCTGGTCGGCTGACAAGGACCTCAAGCAAATCCCAGGTGTTCACTGGGTAGACGACGACTGGGAAGTCATCACCGAAGAAGAAGCTGATTGGTTCTTCTTGTACCAGGTACTCGTTGGTGACCCCTCAGATGGCTACGGAGGCTGTCCTGGAGTCGGCAAGGTAGGAGCCGAGAAGCTCCTGAACGCCGATCCCTCCTGGGAAACAGTAGTCACCGCCTACGAGAAGAAAGGCCTCTTTGAGGCTGATGCCCTCATCACGGCACACCAGGCCCGCATCCTTCGGGCAGGTGAGTACGACATTAAAAAGCAATACCCGATCCTCTGGAGTCCTTACTAATGGATAGCACCTCTCCAACTCACTACTCGTCGCACCGTATCCAACCTATCGACTTCATTGAGATGAACAACCTGGGCTTCTCTGCTGGAAACGTAATCAAGTACGTCTGCCGGTACGAGCAGAAGAATGGCATCGAGGACCTCAAGAAAGCCAAGCGTTATCTTGAGTTCCTCATTGAGAAGATCGAGGGGGGCTACCCCTCTGATGCCACATCATGAGGCGGATAAAGGTCAAGACAGGCGGTCACTCCACTTACTTTCTGCCTACCCAGGAAGACATGAAGGACTCTGCGGTCGAAGCCGCAGAGGACCTTCTTATACTTCTTGAAACCGTAGGTTGCAGCGTAGACAAGCGCATCGTCAACTCCCTCAACACCCTAGCTACCGCAGTTAACCGAGTAAACGGTTACGAGCCTGAACAAGAAGAAGAATAATGAACCAATTACCTACACCTTATCAATCCTTTATCCATCTCTCTCGGTACTCCAGGTTTCTTGAGGACCTTGGCAGGCGCGAGACCTGGCCTGAGACAGTGCGGAGATACATAGACTTCTTCATGGCACGACACCGAGGCCACGGCATCGGGTGGACAGAACTGGAAGAAGCCATCCTCGGACTAGAGGTAATGCCTTCCATGCGCTGCCTCATGACTGCCGGTCCAGCTCTGGATCGCGACAACGTAGCAGGATACAACTGCGCATACCTTGCCGTAGACAACACAGAGGCCTTTGAGGAGGCCCTCTATATCCTCCTGTGTGGCACAGGCGTGGGTTTCTCCGTGGAGAAAGAATACGTTGATCGGCTTCCTCCTGTTACGCCCATAGACCTAGACGCTTATCCTATAAAAATTGTTGTGGGAGACAGCAAAGATGGGTGGCGAAACGCCTACGGAGAGGCAGTCGAGTTCCTTTTCCAAGGACGCGACATCGAGGTAGACTACTCCCAAGTGCGGGAAGCTGGTGCACGTCTCAAAGTATTCGGGGGACGAGCCTCAGGACCTGGTCCGCTCCAGTCTCTCATTGAGTTCACTCAGGCAACCTTCAAGGCCGCTCAAGGCCGCAAGCTTACGCCAGTAGAGTGCCATGATATCATGTGCAAGATTGGTGAAGTGGTTGTGGTTGGAGGAGTACGACGCTCAGCTCTTATCTCTCTGTCGTCTATCGATGACCGAGACATGCGCGAGGCAAAGTCAGGCGAGTGGTGGGTAGACAACCCTCAACGCGCTCTTGCTAATAATAGCGCAGTGCATTCCACAGCAACTGACTACCAGACGTTCCGACACGAGTGGGACGCCCTGGTTGCCTCAGGCTCAGGAGAGCGCGGCATCTTCTCCAGGGACGCGTGTAATGTCCCTGAGCGTAGAGAGCGTCGCGACTTCGGGACTAACCCATGTTCCGAGATCGTGCTGCGCAACAAGCAGTTCTGTAATCTCACGGAAGTAGTTATCCGTGCTGACGACACACTGCTTGACATCAAGCGCAAGGTTATCCAGGCCGCAGTCTTGGGAACCCTACAGAGCGGACTGGACGACCTCCACAAGCTCTCTAGCGATTGGGAAAAGAACACGAAAGAGGAGCGCCTGCTAGGGGTCTCCCTGACAGGCATCTGTGACCATGAGTTCATGTCCACGCCGAGTGTTGAACTCGAGCTATTCCTGAGCCTCATCAAGGACGCTGCTGTAAAGGCCAACGCGGCTGTGGCAGGACAGCTAGGCATCGAGCAGTCTATGGCTGTGACCTGTGTCAAGCCAAGTGGCACTGTCAGCCAGCTGGTAGACTCAGCCTCTGGCATCCATGGACGCTTCTCCAAGTACTACATCCGTCGCGTACGCATGGACAACAAGGACCCTCTTGCTCACTGGCTGAAAGACCAGGGTGTACCTTGCGAAGAAGACGTGATCCAACCAGGAAACTGGGTGTTCGCCTTCCCTGTGGAGGCCCCTGACAGTGCTGTGATTGCTGACGATGTCTCAGCTATCGACCAGCTCCGCCTGTGGATGGTCTACCAGAAAAACTGGTGTGAGCATAAGCCGTCTGTAACCATCTATGTCGGACCCACAGAGTGGGAAGAAGTAGGTGAATGGGTATGGGAAAACCGAGACCAAGTCTCAGGCATTTCCTTCCTTCCCCGTTCTGAGCACACCTACAAGCAAGCACCTTACGAGGCCATCTCTAAAGAGCAGTACGAGGAATCCCTGTCCGCTATGCCCAGTGTTGATTTCTCTGACTATACCGAAGGAGAAGACAACACGGTGGCAAGTCAACAGTTGGCATGCTCCTCAGGTGTCTGCGAAATCTAGCTCATTATATTGTCCCTCATAACATGTACCCTTAGGATGACACCACTATGACCGAACTCCCTGTAGTAACTAAAGAACTACTAGAGTACCTTGAGACACTCTTTCCTGATACTTCTCCTTCTATAAAAGATGAAGACAGAAAGATATGGTTCAAGGCTGGTCAAGTGGATGTCGTCAATACATTGAGAAACATACAAGAGGAAAACGAAGGCAATGTGTTTCGTAAGCAAACCGAAGATACCTAAGCCTGCAGCTCCTCCGCCTCCAGCTCCTGTGTTGGAACAGACAGCCCCAGGTTATACCGACGAAAAGCAGGAAGCCCTCAAGGGCCGCAAGGCTGGAACCAAAAAATACAGAGTAGGGGGAGGACTGACCATCCCCACCTCAGCGTCTGCCTCGACAGGTGGTCTTAACATCACCGGAGGTGGCTAATGGACACCCTAGGTAAACCTGAGAAAGACTCAGCTTCCGCTCTGTACGAGCAGCTGTGCTCTGACCGCGAACAGTTTCTGGACCGTGGTCGAAAATGTGCAGAGCTTACCATTCCATCTCTCCTTCCTCCTTCTTCCAACAAGAAGAACAACCTCCATGTGCCCTATCAATCGATAGGTGCACGGGGGGTTAACAACCTTTCCAACAAGCTCCTGACGAGCCTGCTCCCTCCCAACACGCCGTTCTTTCGGCTACTTGTGGACGACTATGAGCTGGCTGAAAGCTATGATGAAGACGGCAGAGCCGAATTCGAAGAAGCTCTTAACTCAGTTGAGCGTTCGGTTCTCACCGAGACAGAGCGTAAGGCCCTCCGAACCCCCGTGTTCACCGCCATCAAAATGCTCATTGTCACTGGCAACGTCCTCCTCTACATGCCTAAGAACAGCAAAGTCCGAGCTATTAAGCTGGACAGCTATGTCACTCGGCGCTCTCCTGATGGAACAATCATTGACTGTATCCTCAAGGAAGAGGTGGCGTACGCCGCTCTACCTGCAGACATCCGAAAGATGCTCGACGAGCAACCAGAGGACAAAAAGTATGACGCCAACGACCCAGTTGCTGTCTACACCTGCTGGAAGCTTGAGAACAACAAGTATGTTGGCTGGCAAGAGGTCGAGGACATCAAAGTCCCAGGATCAGATGCAAGCTGGAAAACCGAAAGCCCTAACTTCCTCCCGCTTCGATGGGTATCCGTCGATGGTGAAGACTACGGTCGGAGCCACGTAGAGGAATACATTGGCGATCTGAATGCCGCTGAAGGTCTATCCCAGGCTATCCTGGAGTCCGCCCTGGCGGCTGCCAAGACCGTCATAATGGTGAAGCCCAACGCAACAACCCGTATCGACAAGCTCGTCGCCGCGCGTAACCTGGATGTAATCCAAGGCAACGAAGATGACGTCTTTGCCCTACAGTTAGACAAAAGAGCCGATCTACAGGTCGCCTCAAATACCGCTCAAGAAATCGGGCAGCGCCTGGCGCAAGCCTTTCTTCTCAACAGCTCCATACAGCGCAACGCTGAGCGCGTCACCGCTGAAGAAATCCGCTTCATGGCTGCTGAACTGGAAGACTCCCTTGGTGGTGTCTACTCGCTCCTCTCCCAGGAGTTCCAGCTCCCGCTCGTGAACCGGCTCATGGATGTAATGCAGAAAGAAGGCCGTCTTCCAAAGCTGCCTGAGGGCATAGTCCCGTCAATCGTGACTGGCCTAGAAGCTCTTGGTCGAGGCCAGGACTTGTCTCGCATGCAGGTGTTCTCTAACGAGATATCCAAATTCGGTCCTGAGACTGTGGATGAGCACCTCAACCTGGGGGATTACTTCACTCGCTTCGGTACTGGCCTTGGCATCGATATGGATGGCCTAGTGCGAACCGAAGAAGAACGTGAAAAACGCGCCCAGAAACAACAAGAGCAAATCCAACAACAACAGATGATGGAGCTGGCTGGCAAAGCTGCTGGTCCAGCCCTAGCTGCTGAAGCTAAAACCCAAGGAAACTAATGACCACTTCTAGTGAACACACTATCACAGGAACCGAAGAGACCATTCAGTCCGCAGAGGATATTGCAGCAGCGCTTGCTGTTGAAGAAAAGGCCGCTCAAGACCTAGCAAACGGTGTTGAGACTCCTTCCCAGGATCGGCCAGATTGGCTCCCAGAGAAGTTTAACTCTGCGGAAGACATGGCGAAAGCCTACAGCGAGCTGGAGAAGAAGCAATCCACCGGGACTCCTCAACAAGAGGAGGCTCCTGAGGGACTCGGAATTTCCAAACAGGATGCCGAGGCTGCCGCCCAAGAGGCGGGTGTGGACTTCGACTCTCTCGCTGCCAAATACTCCGAGAACGGAAAGCTGGACGAAGCTGATTACGAAGCCATGGAGAAGGCAGGTCTCAAGCGTGAGACTGTCGATACCTACATCAAGGGCCAAGAGGCCATTGCTGCACAGTATGAGGCCAAAGTCCTCGAGCAGTTCGGAGACAAGCAAGCCTACCAGACAATGCTCCAGTGGGCGTCCACCAACCTCTCAGAAGCTATGATCGACATGTTCAATGAGGCTACCTCCTCAGGGGACGTGGATCGCGCCATGTTCGCCATCAATGGACTGAAGGCTCAGTACGTCGCTGCCAACGGCAATGAGCCTGCTCGTGTAGTAAACGGAAAGCCGTCCCAAAGCGGCCCCCGTTACGAGAACGAGGCTGAGTACATCAAAGACATGGAACACCCTGATTACTGGAAGGACCCCGCATATCGCGCTCGAGTTGATCGCAAGTTCGACGCGACCTGGGGGACATAACCACCATGAACATTTTCGCAAACATCCTCGGGCCTGCTTTAGGCATGGTCGGGGACTGGTTCGAAGGACGCCGTCGGCTCGCCCAAGCACGGGTAGAGTCAGAAGTGGCCATCGAGACCGCCCGTGCGACGGCTGACATCGACTGGGACAATATCCAGGCGCAGAACGCCCGCACATCCTGGGCAGACGAGTGGTTCACCATTCTTCTGTCAGTTCCCTTTATCGCAGCATTCTTCGGACCTCTACAGGACGATGTTGAGCGCGGCTTTGCCGTGATCTCAGAGTCAGTTCCTGACTGGTATATCGCAGCGTTCGCTCTGGCGATCTCTGCTGCCTTTGGTTACCGAGAGTTCGTGCGTCCATTCATGCGCCGACTTACAGGCCAACCTCCGCAAGGTACACAGTAATGACCAAGAATCTCCGTGATGCTCGTGCCAACGAGCTGTACAATCTGGACGTTGTCGCAGTGACAGCAACCGCAAATACTTTACCAACAGCCGTTACAGCTGTGACAATCGCTGATGCAGACGCACCCACCGTGGTCGAACTGCTTGAGCTTGTCATGTCGCTCAAGGCTCAGTTGGACAAAGTCTCAAACGCATAAAGTCCTTCCTCTCAGGCCTCTCTAAAGAAGCTCAATACGGAGGGGTAGGCACACCACGGCGCGGGCCTCTGTCTCATTAAGACATGCCCCGCCTTCTTATCCTTAAAGAGAACCTAAAGCATCCGCCGCTCCTCAGTGGAGATGCGACAGGGGACGCCCTGTATAGTCTAGACAAATCGCAAGACTACTGAAGCCTTCTACGGAAGACAACTTCAGAGATGATCGCGGTTGTTGTCGAGCTACTCAACACAACTTCAATCTCTCTTAAGGATCATTTTCCAATGACCAATTTTACTACCGTATCACCAGGTGCCAATACCGCACTTGGCGGAAGCGCCGCTCAACGCGACCTCTTCCTCAAGAAGTTCTCCGGCGAAGTTCTCGCCACCTTCAACACCAAAGTCTGCGCCAAAGAATACATCCGCATCCGCAATGTACGGGGCCAGAAGTCTGCCCAGTTCCCGGCCATCGGTCGCGCGACTGCGTCTTACCACCAGCCCGGTGAAGAGATCGACGGCCAGTCCGTCGCTCACGGTGAAGTCACTCTGAACATCGATGACCTCCTGGTCTCGCCTGTGTTCGTGTCGAACTTCCTGGAAGCAATGACTCACTTCGAAACTCGTGGTGAATATGCTCGCCAGATGGGTGACTCTCTTGCCCAGATCTATGACCAAAAGGTCTTCGCGCTGGCTACCAAAGCCTGCGTTGATGGCGCCTCTGGTCCTATCGATGGCTTCGGCGCAGCTACCCGCGACGCTCTTGGTGCATCGCCGACTATCGGCACAATCATCGATGCCATGTACGACGCCCAGAAAACCCTGGACGAACGTGACATCCCTGAGAGCGACCGTGTTGCTTTCGTTACGCCTGAGGTGTTCTACGCCTTGATCCAGGACGGTCGTGTCCTGAACCGTGACTACGGCAATGGTGGTTCCCAGTCGGGCATCAGCCTGCCGCAAGTCGCTGGCCTCACGCTCATCAAGACCAACAACCTGAACAAGGACTGGTCTAATGGCGGAGCCGACGACCTGGCAACTGTCCGTGCTGGTGCTGCCATCACTGACTTCGATGTAGATGCATCGACCTCCAAGGTCCTCATCATGCACCGTCAAGCTATCGGCGCTGTCCATCTGATGGATATGTCGTCCGAAGCTGAGTACAGTGCTCGCCACCAGGGCACCCTGTTGATTTCCAAAATGGCAAACGGCATGGGCGTACTGCGTCCTGAGTGCCTGCACCTCTTGGATGGTGCTGCCTAAGCATACCCTGAACCCCCCTTGATTAAGTTCGAGGGGGGTTTTTTTCGTTTTTACCTACACCGAGGCTTGAATGTACGATAACCTAATTCCTACCACGGAGCTTGAGGCAACCAACGCTCTCCTTGAGCAGATCGGGGAAGCACCTGTTTCGAGCCTTGACGACCTGTCCCTCGACGCTGCGTCAGCCCAGAACACGCTTAACCGAGTCTCCAGAGAAGTCCAAGCCAAGGGCTGGCACTGGAACACAACTATCCGGCGCTTAACAGCGGACGGGAGCGGCGAGTTTATTCTCCCTACCAACACTATCAGCATAGATACTGTACGGGATTCGTATTACATCGACGTCACCCAACGGGACGGTAAGATATACGACCGGAGACCCTTCAAGAACACCACAGTTTTCACTGAGGCTACGCTAGAGATCAAGCTGGTTGAGCTTCTCGCCTTTAGCGCTCTTCCTGAGTGCGCTCGTCAGTACATCTATATCCGAGCAGCCCGGCAGTACCAAGAGTTCAACTTGGGTGCTGGGACAATCTCCCAGTTCTCAGCGGACGACGAGTACGAAGCCCGTGCCACAGTGCTCGATGATGAGCTGGACGCAGGCGATTACAACATGGCTGGTTCTTCTCACAAGGCCTTGGCCAGGTTCCCTGTTGGCTTTCGGAGTTACTAATGGCTCTAGTTTCCTCAGTTATCCCTAATTTGCTCGGGGGTGTCTCTCAGCAGGCACCTGCCGCCCGCCCAAGGAACGCCTCGCAGTACGAGCTTAATACTCGTCACTCGGTGGTCTCAGGGCTAACCAAGCGTCCCTCCACTGACTGGATTTCAGAAATCCACACAGCAAGTGACACAGATTTAGGTGTCTCCTCTCACGCATTCGAGACTGCTGACGGTAAGCGCTTCACTCTTCTTATCGATGATGACGGCCTGGGGAACATCCGAAGCACCGTTGTGGACGTCGAGGACGGCACTAAGTACGCCCTGGACATGACCCCGGTTGCTGACTACTTCAACGTCCTTCCATCAGACCTCACCCGAGGTTTCAAGTATCTCACTATTGGCGACACCACGTTCATCCTGAACAGGTCGGTGACCCCCGTTGAAGTGCCTGAGCAGGAAGACCCCAACGAAGTAGTGCCCACCACGATCACCGTAGCCACCTATGGTGACCTCCCAGCTGCCTCAGCGCAGAACTTCGGCACCACCGCGTATGTCACTGACACCCAGTCGTACTACGTGATCCAGGTGTTCCGCCCCAACTATGACGGCTGGGGAGCTGGTCCAACCCAGAATATCTGGTCTTACTTTATCCCTTACAACGCTGTGACACGGGTAAGCCCGGTGCGCAGAGGAACTGTTTACATCCGCCAGGCTGTCCACGATTGCGTGTATGGCGTCACTGTAACCTTCGCTGACGATACCATCGCGTTCGGGTCCTACTCGACCCCTGAGGCTGTTGATGGAGCCGGAGACCCCGTTTCTATCAACACAGGTGACATCGCTGCTGGCTTGGCCTCCTCCCTTGGAGCACACGCCAATCTAACAGCAGTTCGCCTGGGGTCCTCAGTGACCATCACAGCTGACAAGGACATTGCAAAAGTTGTTGTCACTGATGAGTTCGGAGACCAAGCAAGTAGAGCTTATTCTGACTCTGTACAGCAGTTCAATGATCTGCCGCCTAGTGAAGTAGAGGGCCGCGTGGTCCGCATCTCAGGCTCGGTTGATACCGGCCAGGATGACTACTTCGTTGAGTACATCGACGGACTCTGGAAGGAAACCGTGGCGTTCGGAGAGAAAACCCTCCTTGACCCTGCTTCCATGCCTATCACACTTGTCTATGACTCAGTCAACGACACCTTCACCTTTTCCTACACCACCTGGCCAGGAAGAAACTCTGGAGACACAGAGTCCAACCCAGCGCCTAGCTTTATTGGCAGGACAGTGAACGACATGTTCCTGTTCAAGGGCAGGCTCTGCTTCCTAGCAGACGAGAACGTGATATTCTCCGAGGTAGGCAACTACGAGAACTTCTACAGGTCTACCCTTACTCAGCTCTTGGAGACTGATCCTATTGATGTGGCTTCCACAGCCTCTAGGACGTCTATCCTGAAGCACGGGGTTGCCTTCGATGAAACTCTCGTTCTCTTCGCTGACAGCCAGCAGTTCCGCATCTTGTCAGGGGCTAGTCTCACACCTCAGAACGTGGCCATTGCTCCAACTACCACTTTCAACTCTTCCCCTACGTGCTCTCCTATCTCTGTGGGTTCAAACGTCTTCTTCGTAGAGGACAACTCCTCCAGCAGGTACGCCTCAGTGATGGAGTACTACAGGAACCCCAACACGGACCAGGATAGCGCTGTAGCTGTTACCGCCAGTGTACCAAAGTACATCCCACGGAACATCTTGAAGATCGCCTCAGCTTTCAACGAGAACCTCGTGGCTGTGCTCCCTAAAGACAACACAGGCGAGCTTTACATCAACAGCTACTACTGGGTAGGCGGTGAGAAAGCTCTTTCGAGCTGGACCACCTGGAAGATCAAGAACGCTGTGTCGATCCGGTCCATCAACTTCTTTGGCGATATTCTATACATGGCCATAGAAGACGTTGACGGCAAGATACAGCTGGTAAGCTGCAACATCGAAGAAGGTCGATACGACGAGGGTCTATCGTACCTCTTCCATATGGATTTCCGTGTCCCAGGAGCGTCTCTAAGCCCCACCTACGACGGTGGAACAGGCAAAACGGAATACACCCTGCCTTTCGGCACGGACGTCGCTGACGCGGCTGTATTAGTCGTTACGGAGACAACAGGAGATGACGTAGAAGGTAGCACCCTTACCGAGGACAGCAGAACCTCCACGTCCATCTTTGTTGATGGAGACACCACAGCAATCCCAGTGATGTTCGGGCTTACCTACGACTTCATCTATGACTTCTCTCCTCAGTTTGTGAGGGTTAACTCAGGTAACGGCGAAGTCGTCCGACAGAACGGAAGGCTTTCCCTTCGGTACATGAACCTCCGGTTTGATGACACGTCTTATTTCGACGTGCAGATCACACCTGAGGGCCGGTCCACCTGGACTACCGGAATGCCGAGCGACTTCTACACCTCCCAGTTCTTGCAGTCCCAGGAGGGTCAGACCGATATCTCCCCAGTCCGCGCAGGGAACTTTAGGTTCTCCTGTAAAGGCAAGGCCGATGCGGTCAACATCCGAATAATCAATAGCACCATCTTCCCCTGCGGCTTTAGCCAGGCAGAGTGGGATGGCCAATACAACCCCAAAACGAGAGCCATCTAACATGTACACATTGGACGAGTGCGAACCTCATCACATCTTCCAGGTAGGGTGTAACCTCCGCCAGGCGGATCAAGACGAATGCTTTGCAGGCGGCTTTGAAAACCCTGTGGAGGCGCTTATGTGGAGTGTTGAGCTGAGCGACGAGTCCTGCACTGTGTTCTTAGATGGTGAACCAGTAGGCATCTGGGGGTTCTCCGATGAGTACGACGGCAGCTGTGTAGTATGGACAGTTGGCACCGACCGTCTCGTGGAGAACCCTCTAGCCCTTCACAAAGCATCCATTCTTTTCAGGGATGCGCTGTTCGAGCGTTTCGACACGCTTCGAAATACAGTCTTCAAAGAAAACCTGGTCCACCTTGAGTGGCTGAGGCGGTTGGGGGCTGAGTTCACAGAAACCGAAGACCCCGCCTTTCTAGAATTTGAGATTACAAAACCATGAGCGCATTTGCTGCCCTAACCATCGCCAAGGGAGCCTTCCAGGTGCTTGGCGGTATCGCCAATGCTCGCGCTGTAAACAGTGCGGCAAGGAAAAACTTCCGAAACGCTAACCTAGACGCAGCCTTCCAGTACACTCAGAACCAACGGCAGTTCATCGAGAACGACCGTGCAGCCCGCCAGTCAGGCAACGACGCAAAGATGGCGGAACGGGCGAGTGTCGCCTCCTCTCTAAACTCAGCAGCAGCTGGGGGTGTCATGGGGTCAACCATGAACGCCCTGGTGGCCGAAGAGATGCGTACTGGTGCAACCAACCAAAGCAGGATCGCCGACCAGCGGTCTAACAACAAGATGGCCACGGTGGCCCGAGGCAGGGGCATTGAGGCCCAGACCCAATCACGTATTAACCAAACCCCTACAGCCAAGTTCGGTCTCCTGGATTTCGCCAAGATTGCTGCAAGCACAGCCCTTGGCATCAAGAGCCAAAACGACTCGCTGAACGCTATCGCTGCAGGGCGAGGAGGATAACACCCACATGGAACGCACCCCAACTAAAGAGCAGGCCAGGTTTGGTCCTGCGCAGTCTCGTGCCCAGGTGTTTAGCGTCTTTGCCCCCACAGTAGCTGATACTTCCAAAGCCGATGATTTCCGGAACCTTGCCGACATTGCTGGCATGGGAGCTGCGTATACCGGCGAGAAAGAACAGCAAGACGCACTCAAAGAGCGTGACCAAGGCCTGCGAGAATACGCAGCCGGTCTGGTCCAGGACGGTCAACGTATCCGCAACGGAGAGCTAGAGCCTATCGAGTCCCGGTACTACATGGCCGGTGTTGAGATGGGACAAGGACGCAGACGTGGCCGTGAGGTCTGGGCTGCTTTCTCCGAGTGGCAGATCGATAACCCTCGTCCAGGGCTGAACTCAGAAGAGAACCACGCTGAGTGGCTAGAAGAAGGCCTTGCGGCTGCCCAGGAGACCCTGGGGTACGACCCAGGAGCTATGTCTCCTGCTGAGCTTGGAGAATACTCAGGTATTATCTCCCAAGTGCGCCAACGGGACCAAGAAGAGTTTGTCGCTCAGTTGAACCGAGAGGCTGTCCAAGGGCAGCTGGAGGGGATCAACTCAGACATTTACTCTCTGGGAGAAGCCTTCGACCCTGAAGCCCCGGCCCCGACTTACGAGGCAGCTTCTAACATCCTCTCCACGGCTGTTGCCCAAGGCCTTGACCCAGATGCAGTTCGCACCGAGATATTTACTCAGTTCGCCCGCATTGCCAGGGAAAGCGGTGATGTATCGGTCCTTGAGAACATCCCCCAGGGGTTCATCCGGTCAGCCTCCACGGCTGATTATCTTGAAGACCTGGTAGACGCAACCACCACTGCCATCACAGAGGACGGTTACCGAGATCAGACCTCTATCTTCTCGGGTATCCAGGAGCTGATGCAGCAAGGCAACTGGAGCCAAGCCCAGCATGCCCTCGATGCTGCCCTAGAAGCAGAGCGGATTGATCCCGAACGTGCCCTGCGTGTGGACCAAGCTATCCACCGAGGGCGCACCAGAGGCACCCAAGCAAGCCGCGCAGAGCGCAGGGCCGCTGTGAACCAAGCAAGCATGGAACGGGCGGCTGTAGATGCTATAACCAACAACACAGCATCTGGTGGAGCCACCTATTCAGACGCCAATGGCAGACCTGTTTATATGTCTCCTGACCAAGTAGCTATCGCTTATCAAGCGGCCTACTTTAGGAACGCAGGCGGACAGACCGTTGACGCTCTGGTGGGCCTTTCAAACGTCTCTGAGCAGACAGGCATGGTCTTCCCTGCGCTTCGGAATTATGCCGATGCGTCTATAAACTCCATCTCGATTGATAGACTGGAAGCGGATAACCTTACCGAAGGCCAGCAGGCCATTGTGGACACCGTTCTAAACATGAACGCAAGCTCTACCTCCACCTATCTCCAGGACGAAGAAGACCAAGCTGCAGTCAATACTGCTAGATACTTAATGAGCACTGGGGAATACACAGGTGCTCAAGCCCTAGGCCTGGCTCGGCGTATATCGAGTGCTGAGGTCGAAGAAGGCGATCAACGTCGCTGGACCCGTAGGACACTAGACACCCTAGACGATGCTTCGTTTGGCGGAGGCGGGGCAGGCTTCTTTTCTTCAGACACTGACGGCGCTGTCTATTTCCGAAACCTCTTCACGGGTGAGCCTATAGTTGGCCCAGCGCTGGAGCGGGGACGGAACCTAGATGCTGACGACGAGGACGGAAGCGCCCGAAGGTATGCCGCAGAAATTGCCAGAATTGCGGCTGGTATAGAAGAAGTAGCCGGAAGAGGCGCGGCTGATGACTACCTGGAAAACGTCGCAGAGCGCTCGATGGTGGTTAACCGACAGCCTATTAGACCTGTAGGAAACATCTCAGGGTTCGAGGGCGGCAGCTTCTTGACCCATATGTCCGAGAGGGTTGCCCTACATACCCTTGCTGGGCAGCTAGAGTACGCCCACGGCGCTTCGTGGTGGAACTCCGTTACTGGTAGGTCTGGGACCTGGAATCCCCACGATCCAGAACTTAGAGACATATTCCTTGGTCATGTAGATATACAGAATGTCCCTGGCGGGATCAGGTTCGATCTAGACGGTGCTTCAGCGTATCTGTCTACCGAGGAACTGAACGGTTTGTATTCCACTTGGCGGGATGACCAGGCTGACCTTCAAAACCGGCAGGACCAAGCGGCCTTCGATAACACTCGAGACGCCGAATACGTCCCTCCTTCCTACCTTGCCCTCGATTCCATCATGGACCGCAGATACCGCCCGATGTTCATAGACAACGGACAATAACCTTAAAGGAACTCACACATGGATGAATTAGACATCCTGTCCTCTTCTTCCGATTACGAAGTAGCAGGGGATACTCCTCTTCCATCCATGGATGATGTTGCGGTTTACACAGAAGCTGACCGACCTTACGAGGACCAGCGTTTCCAAGCGGAATACCAGTTTGACCGCCCGAACGTCTTCGATATAGGCGGGGCTGTCTCAGATAACGACTGGGTTACCTCCGCTATCTGGAGGGGCCTCAGGGGCCTCACAGACCCAGGCGAGATAGACGAAGACTGGGACTCCTCCGAGGACAGCAACATCCAGTCTCTTCTCACTGAGTACAACATCCCGGTGAGCGAGATGTTCGTCCGCCGTCTCCGCGAGACAGCCTCTCAGGCTCACGCAAGGCGTGTGGCCTCTAGGATGCAGCAGGAGCTGGATAACGAGAGAACTATCTCCAGGTACTTCGACGGAAACACCGGGGCAGCCTTTGGTGCTCGCCTCGGTATCAGCCTTTTTGATCCTGCCTCCTGGGTCGCAGGCTCCATAGCCTCCAAAGCTGCCATGGCTGGTACTACCGCCCGGCAGGCAATGCGCTTCCGTACGGTCCTTGCGAACAGTACAGCTATGTCGGATGACGCTGTGCAGGCAGCTGTAGCTGTTCCAACCTTGAGCAGAGCTGACCACGCTATGCGAAACACCATAGCCGCCGCAGCCGCTGATGGTTCCCTGGAGTACTACCACATCTCCCAGTCGCCCACGGCGCACTCGGATGACATGGTGATCGCCGGGCTTGGCGTCTTGGCTACTGCAGGTGTCTTCGGGCACCTTGGATACAGCTCAGCCCGTCGGAGTATATACACCCGAGCAGGCGCTGAGGTAGAGTCCGAGCTGGTTGCCAGAATGGAAGCCTCAGCAGTTGATGATATCGCTGCTACTGACGCTAACTGGGACCCCTTTGGGGGAAGCAGCGTGGGTGCCAACCGTAACCCTGAGGGTCCTTACAACTCAGAAGGTGATGTGGTCACTAACCCGTTCGTCGAGGAGTTTGATCCTGGACAAGGTTCTAACTTCGGCAACCTGGCCCGCTTCGACGCCTACGCGATGTTCAACAGGTCTCGCTCAGGGACCATTCGCGCTCTAGGCAACGCTATCTTTGAAGATGGCGCAGCCTCCTCTGCCACTGCAGGCCGCGCTCAGCACCACACGGTCGAGCTTCTAGCTGGCCGACACGAACGAGTGTTCGGTGCTCGTTTTGCCAGAGCGATGGCAGGGGCCTTTGACGTCCACAAGTCAAACAACAACATCGGCATGGCTGCTGATGCTATACAGGCTGAGCATTACAACAACTTCTCCAGAGACGTTGCCAGGGCTGTTCGGGGAGACCCGAGCGTCAACGTGACGCCTGAGATAGCCCAAGCACGAGACGCCTTTAGAGCGTCCATGCGGGACCAGCTCTCCGAGGCTCAGGCACACGGCATCCTAGACGGCGTAGAACCCAACGACAACTACGTCCCCAGGTTCTGGAGGCGCGAGGCGTTTCTGGAGCTGATGGACGACGCTAACCTTGGTCGGCAGGCCGGTGAAGATGTGCTTGCCACAGTCATCGCCCGCTCTATCAGGGGGGTGGACCTAGAGACCGCTGACAGCATTGCTCGTCATGTGATCAAAGTCATCACCCGCAACGACATCAACAACGAGACGCTTTCCCGCATGGGAAACATGTCTCCTGAGGCTGTCCGAGCGAAGCTCCGTGGCCTCCTGGGCGACGTAGACGACGATACCCTCGATGCAGTAAACTCTGTGCTTGGCCTTCAAGGCGGCAAAAAGAGAGCTGAAGACGGTCCTAGGGGTGAAAGCCGCCTAGACATAGATGAGTCCACTGAGGTCCGCCTTAATGGAAGGACCTTCCGCCTGGACGATCTGTTTAACAACGACTTGCTCTCTATCAACACTATGTACTCCCGTCAGATCGGGGGTCGAGTGGGCTTCTCCAAGGCCACAGGAGGTAAAATCAAGTCTACCTCAGATATCGAAAAGCTCCTGGCTGAAGCAACTGAAGAAGCCCTGGTCCTAGAGGGCGGGGCACAAAAGATAGAGATGTCTAACATTGCCCGAATGAAGGCTTATGCTGACTACCTGCTGGGCCACGGGTCTCTTGCAGACAACCCTCATCTATCTGAGGACACTCAGGCCTTCATGAAGTTCCTCCGCGATGTCTCTTTTGCTCGTCTTATGGGGCAAGTAGGGTACTCCCAGATGTCTGAGATAGGCACAGCTGTTGGAGCCTTAGGCTTCAGAGCGTTCCTGGCTCAGGCTCCTAGAGCGCTTCGCCATGTGTTCAGCAACTACAAGCCAGGGGCCTCTGTCTCCCACGACAACTTGGTGGGTGTCCTTTCAGATACACTGGCCTTAGGCGACATGCACATCCAAGCGCGTATGCGCACTATGTCCCGCCAGCTAGACTCAGAGAACGCCTACGGTGCCAGGGATAACACCCCAGGTTCTTCAGGTACTCAAACTGCTGTCGGTGGTGCTCCTCCTGAACAAGGCTGGAGAGCCAAGGCTGGCCTCGCTGCGCGTATTGGTGAGCTGGGTGCCAGAGCAACCTCTCTTTTAGGGGGCCTGCAGCCGATCACTGATTTCTCCCAGATGGCTACAGCCACGGCTCTTATTGCCCAGTTCGCAAGGAACGCCAAAGCTGGACAGGCTCTGAATACCCACGTTTGGGGCATCAACCAGAATGCTGGTCGTCTCTTAGGCATGGGCATCGATGATGAATGGTCCGCCCGCATCACCGACATGCTCAATGAAGCAGCCGTCTATAACGACGCTGGTATCCTTGAGACGCTCAATATCCACGGCGCTTCAGACCAGGCCGCTGTAGACCATATGCTCACGGCGGTTTACCGGGAGTCCCGCAGGATCATCCAAGAGGGTGACCTAGGTACTTCCAGGGCTGAATTTGCTGGTCCTATCGTCCGCACTCTTCTGCAGTTCCGCAGCTTCGTCTTGAACTCTCATGTTAAGCAGATGATGTATGGCGCTAATATGCGAGATGCTCAGGCTGGCTCTGAGTTCCTTATGTCTACCCTGTTCTCAGGGATCGGGCAGATGTCCAAGTATCAGCTGATGACGCTTGGCATGGGCGAAGAGCGCCGCGAGGAGTTCCTCGAGTACTCTCTAGGTTCCCCTGGCGAAGACAGGATTGCTAAAGTGATGGCGTCAGCCCTGCGCTACAGCTCACATATTGGGCTACTGCCAGATGCTGTTGACACCATAACCCACCAAGCCATCGGCCAGAGGTTCTTCGACTACCGTAACTCAGGTATGCAGAGCGGGTGGATCGGCCTGGAGTCAGCTCCGGCTTGGAACACTCTTACTGCCCCTCTACAGCCGTTCAATGAGATAGCTCAGGGGGACAATGGGGATGCTGTGCGCGACACCATGCGCATAGGCCCTAACTACACCTCTCTAATCATCCTTGGGAACGCCCTTCAAGAGGCTGTCCCAAATTCAGATGACCGACCTACCCCGCCCAGACGGCGGAGGCCCGAGCCTCTTCCAATGGAGGGTTCTTCTAATAACTAACTGATACGGATCAATCAATGACTACATTTGTGTCATACCCCGCACAGACAGGGGTTCAGACTGTCTATACCTTTCCTTTTCAATACGTATATCCAGCTGATGTTAAGTGTTTCATTGATGGAGCTGACGTAGACCCTAACGACTACACAGTAGGCGAGGGGGACGTCACGTTTCTGGAGGCACCCACAGGTGACCTAGTTATCCGAAGGCTGACTGGGCTGTTCTCCAAGACCACTCAGTACACCTCAGGCTCCCCAATCAAGTCCGCCGATCTCAATACCCAGAATGATCAGTTCTGGTACTCTCTCCAGGAACTCTGGGAGCAGGGGATTGGTGGACTAGGGGGTACCCTGGTTACTCCTGGTGACGGGATTACTGTCACAGACATCAACAACCTTCTTGCCCAAGCGGTTATTGATAGCCCGATCATCGACCAGCTGCTCAACGATACTTCGGTCAACGCCCAGGCAATCATAGACGAGTCTACCGCTCGGATTGCGGCATTGGCCACTGAGACGCAGGCGCGGATTGACGCTGTGAACGCAGAAGCAGCGGCGAGGCTGGCCGACCTTACAACTGAGGCTGCTGCCCGAGCAGCTGATATATCGAATATCCAGACCCAGGTCGATGCGGATATCTCCAACCTGACGGCCCTAGATGCTGCTCTTACCCAAGAGATTGCTGATAGGATTGCGGGTGTTTCCGGGGTGACTACCGCCCTTGCCCAAGAGGTCACCGACAGGACCAACGCTGTCCAGGCGAACGCTGCCGGTCTTGCCCAGGAAATCCTGGATCGCCAAGGAGAGGACGTTTCCCTCCAAACCCAGGTAGACGCTGTAGTAGCCTCTGTTGGGGACAACTCAGCTCTTATTGCCACTGAGACCACAGCTAGGGTCGATGGTGACGATGCCCTGGCAAGCCAGTTGACCGTTGTGTCAGCCGCAGCCAACCGGGTAAGGACCTTCAGCCAGGCCACTGAGCCTCTTACAGGAATGGAAGAGGGCGATCTTTGGTTTGACACTGACGACAACAACCAAGCCTATCGGTTTGACGGAGTTAACTGGGTCGCAACAGACGATGCCCGCATTGCTGATGCCCTTGCCCAGATAGCCACAGAAACCACTGCTAGGGTATCCGCCGACGACGCTTTCGCTACCCAGATTACAAACATCACAGCGCAGGTGGACGGCAATTCGGCTGACATCACTACAGCTAACGCCGCTATAACCACGGAGTCTTCTGCCAGAGCAACCGCGATAAGCGGTCTCCAGACTCAGGTGGACGCCAACGCTGCCGGGGTGCTCTCTAATTCCACGGCGATCTCTACTGAGTCGTCTGCGAGGGCGTCGGCTATTACCGCTTTGACTGCCTCCGTGGATGCCAACGCTGCCGCTATAGTCACTGAGCAGACAGCCAGGTCAGATGCTGACTCTGCTCTCTCCACGTCTTTGACTGCATTGACGGCAGAAGTAGATACCAACACTGCTGGGTTGGTTACGGTAAACACCGCACTTGCGACCGAGACCTCCGCCCGGGTGTCGGCCATCTCGGGGCTGCAGACGCAGGTTGACGGAAACCTTGCCTCAATAGGTACAAACGCAACAGCTATTTCCAATCTAGATGGAGCAACAACCACTCAGTTCACGGCGCTTACAGCGCGGATGGACGACAACGACGAGGGCGACCTCCGAGCAGACGATTTCACGTTGACCTTTAGCCGCCCTGATAGCTGGTCCCTGGGTGTCTCATATACCGACATGGACTTCTACTTGGATGCCTCCTCCCTTATCGGGGCGTCGGCAGGTCTTCCTGCGTTCGTGGCGTCCGCTAAAAAGTACGTGGGTCCTCGCTATGGCATCGCTGTGCAGCCCGGTGACACCATCAGGGTTCGCTGGCGGGTTGCGGTCGGCGCCGATGGCACCCAGTCAGGAGGAACCTTCCAATCCTATGCCTATGGTCACGATACTCCCACCAGCCACTTGACAGCAATGGCTTTCGGCTCTGGGCAGAAGCTGACAGTAGCTGATGGCTATGTGGACATTGAGGAAGAAGCTGTTGTTCCGGCTGGTGTGTTCTACATCAGGCCGTACATATATGTAAACAATGTGGCCCCTGAGGATGCTGAGTGCATCGTGTTCTCTCTTGCGCTGGACAACCTAACCAAGGAGACTGGAATAGTAGCTTCGGTCTTGTCGGAACAGACCGCCAGGGTTAACGCTGATTCTGCTCTTGCGAGCGATATAACCGCTCTTACTACCCGAACAGGTGACGCAGAGGCGGGTATTGTAACTAACGCCACGGCAATCACCACCGAGACTAGCGCCAGAACTACAGCGGTAAGCGCTCTCCAAACGTCCCTAGATACGGCTAATGCTGCTATTGTTTCCGAAGAGAACGCAAGGGTTGCCGCTGACTCTGCTCAGGTAAGCTCTATCAACGGGCTTGATGCCCGCCTAGGTACTGCAGAAGGCTCTGTTATCACCAACGCAGCTGCGGTTGTAACTGAGACAGACGCAAGGGTCGTCCAGTTCAATGCCCTCCAGGCTGAAATAGATACCGAAGAGAGTGTGCGGGCCGCTGCTATCATCACTGAGCAAGGTGTCCGATCTGCTGCTGACCAAGTAAACGCAGACGCCACTTCGGCCCTCACCGTTCGTATGGGGGACGCAGAAGGAGCGATAGTAACCAACACTGGAGCCATCGCCACCGAGACAGATGTGCGCACGGGTCAATACAGTGTCATTACTTCTCGCTTTGGCGGCGTTGCTGAGTCTGCCTCAGGTATAGGAGACTTTGTAGCTACGTTTGCTGACGAAGACCTCTGGGGAGACATGGTCAGCTCGACTTTTACAGCGAGGACCCCTACCACCCGCGTTACGGCATACAACGGGGTCAGCGTCTGGCAAATCTCTTCGCAGGGATATGCGGCAACTCGGGCACCTATTGCTGTCAAGCCTGGAGACTTGATCGAGTCTCGATGGTCAGGGGAGGTTACCGCAGACGGTACTCAGTCTGGCGGTACAGTAGGCAGCTACGCTTACGCCTTCGATAAGGACGGAGTGTATATTGCCGGTGTCGCTCTTGGTGAAGCCAATGTCAAGAAGACAGTTGCCGACGGTCGCTGGGAGCTAGAAGGCGAGTACACTGTACCTGCCGGGACCTACTATCTCTGGCCGTATGCCTACGCAAACCTTACGTCCCCTGAAGACAGCACCACAGTCTACTACGGGCTTGAGTTCCGTAACATCAACGCCGCGTATAACGCTGAGGCCGCTGCACAGGCGTCTCTGACTTCTGTTCAAGACACTCTTGTTAACGCTGACGCGGCGCAGTCCTCGCTTATAACAGGCTTGGATACCCGGATGGGTGACGCCGAAGCGGACGTGATCTCCAACACAAACGCTATCTCAACAGAAACAGGAGCCAGGACCACAGCTTTCACGCAGTTGTCTACCCGTTTCCTGGAGGAAGCTGAGGCACGGGGGAGGAACGGCGGAGACGTCTCTTACGATGTGGCCGTGTTGGAAGATTTCTCGCTCTCAATCGGCGACCCCATGACGGCTCGGTCGAACATCGACCCTGTCCGCAGGGTGTCCACCGCTTCTGGAACTGGCTATCAAGCTAATTTTAAACTGTATATCGCTTCTGGGGCGCCCTTTGCTGTGTCTCCAGGGGACACTATACTTTGCACCTGGCGTGTCTCCCTGTCCTCGGGCGGGACCAACTCTGGATCAGGATTCACCGGCTCTAACTACACTTACGATGAGGACGGAGCCTATGTTGGCGGTGTTGGGGCATTTAACCAGACTGTCACGGTGATTGATGAGTCAGTTTATATCCAGACCGAGTTTGTTGTTCCTGCAGGGGTCTATTACTTAAAAGGCTACTGCTACAACAACAACAACACCAACGACGATGCCTTGGCAAACCTGCATGGTATGTCATACACCAACATCTCCCGAGAAGAGGTCATCGACGCAACAATATCAACCCTGTCCCAGGCCTCCTCTGATGGAGACCAAGCTAACGCTGATCTTATAACCGCCCTTACTACCCGAATGGGTGACGCAGAGGCGGACATAATCACCAACTCTGGGTCTATTACAACCGCAAACACCGCTAGGTCCACTATAGTTAGCCAGCTGTCTGCCAGAGTTAGAGCCTCTGGTGCCTCTGGTGCTAACTTTAAGATAACCGCAGCAGACGAAGACGCGTGGGGAACCTCTATTTCCTCCACCGACATCGACTTCTGGGCGTTCTCCTATGGGGTGCTTACTTCTACACCTTACGGCCAGGCATGGCGGGCCTCCACAAAAGGCTACTTCGTGCCGCCTGCTTCCAGAGTTAGCCCTGGCGACAAAGTGCGCCTGACTTTCTCCACCTATGTCTCCGCAAACGGAGCTGGAGGAGATATGCTCTCCACTGGAGGCGTGTATGGCTTCGGCGAAACCGGGGACACAGCGGTTACTTCGGGCATAACAGGAGCCTCTGTATACCACAATGTTACAGACGGGCTTGTTCAAGTAGTTATGGAAGGCACCGTAGCCGCCGGATGCTACTATGTGCGGCCTTACTGTTACCTGAACGGTGTAGACGGGCAGACCTCAGAGGGCAACATGCTCTCTTATGAGTTCGAGAATGTGACCGAGTTGGAGGAGCAGTCTGCTACCCTCACGGAGGTCCGCGACGTGCTTGTGGACACCAACGGTGACGTGAACGCTTTCTACACCCTGAAGACCGAGGTAAACGGGCGTATCTCCGGCTTCGGTCTGTCGAACTCTGGGACCTCCTCTGAGTTCGCTATTCTGGCCGATAAGTTCCTGGTGGTTGACCCAGCGGCACCTGGGGGAACACCTATCTCCCCGTTTGCTGTTGTCGGCGGCGTGACCTACATCTCCAACGCGATGATTGAGGACGCCTCTATCACCAACTTGAAGATTGGTAACCTGGAGATCGACAGTGAGAAACTTGCTCCTCAGTCGGTACTGAACATCAAGGGAGAGGTAAGCACCCCTTCTGTTGGTTCAGGAACATGGAATGACTATGAGGCCGACACCCTCGATCTGGTTACTGTGTCAAGCTTCACGGTCAAAGAAGATAGTAGAGTGGTCGCAAAGTTGACCTTCTCTCCTGCTCTTCTGGAGTCGTCTACTGCCACCAGAATGCGGATATACAACACCCAGGGTTCATTTGGCCTTGTGTTGAAACTAGTGATCTTCCGAGGAACCACAGTGGTCCACGAGGAGATCATCTACGACCACATCCTGACAGGAACCTCCAGTTATATCGATTTGCCTCTCATCGTCTCCAAGAAAGTGAGGGCCATTGATGATGTTCACTCCGCAGGAACCTATGACTACAAGGCCTCTATTGTTGGCCTGAAAAGGAACGCGTCTGCCACTGAAATGGTGGGCGTGGACGATCCTCTGGACGGTGGCTGGTGGATGAAGGATATCGAGTGTCAGCTCGAGCTTCTTGAAGCCCGCGACAACCAGAATGAGTAATCCTCTATAACCTTAAACCCTTACAGAAAGACCAACCCATGACTGATACCCCTGAAGCTCCTGTCGTTGAGGAGCCTGTTGATCCTTGGGACAGCGAGGAGGGAGACGCTGTCCGGCTTGAGCGGAACGTGCTCTTGGCGGAAAGTGACTACCTGGTTCTTGCAGACAACCCTGCTCAGCGCACTATGCTGACGCGGGCCGAAGTCTGGCTATACCGCAAGGCCCTCCGAGATATTACAGATGCCTTCGAGTCCCCTGAGGATGTCGAGTGGCCTGATCTCCCTGAAGTAGGCTAATGGCCGACAACATGTCTGGCCCCCCCTCCAACGATTGGGTGGTGGAGGGGCTGGCAGCATTTGCGATGCTCTTAGGCGTCGTGGGTGCTTGGTTCAGAGACCGTCTACTTATTTCGAACAGGATGGCCAAAATAGAAGGCGAGCTTTTTGGGGTTAACTCAAAGCTAGACCTTCTTCTCACTATTCACACCCCAGAAAGACCTGATCATGGACAACGCCGCGATCAATAAGGTTCTTGAGGACCTGCATGTGGCGACAGCTAAGGACCTCCTCAGACGAGTTAAGTCTGGGGAGGCTACCCCCGCCGAGCTTACAGCTGCCCTCAAGATGCTGAAAGACAATGGCATAGAAGCCATGCCCACCCAGGAAAACCCACTTGGTGAGCTTGCATCCCAGTTACCTGAATTCACAGAACAAGATGAGCTTCATTAAACCAAATGGCAAAATCCAAATCACGTCGATCAACTAAGCGGTACTCTAACCACCAAAGTAACAAAGCACCGCTGAGCGCTAAGACGGTGGCCCAGGCTGATTACATCAGGGCCATCGCAGCTTCTCCCCAGGTAGTCTGTCTAGGACCGGCTGGTACAGGTAAGACGTATATAGCTGCCACCCTTGCAGCTGACGCCCTAATGGATGGGCGTGTCTCCCAGGTTATCCTCACGCGGCCCAATGTGGGGGCAGGGGACTCAATAGGTTACTTCCCTGGGACACTCGAAGAGAAAATGGCCCCCTGGATATCTCCTATCACCTCGGTGATGCGGAGACGTATGGGACCTGGCCATTTCGACGAGGCAATGGGCAAAAAGATCAGGATTGTGCCCTTGGAAACCATCCGAGGCGAATCCTTTGAAAACTCCTTCATCATACTGGATGAAGCCCAAAATACCGACCTGCACCAGTTAAAAGCCTTCGTTACACGTCAGGCAGAAGGTTCGGTATGTGTAATTAACGGTGATGTCCGCCAGACCGACCTAGGCCCCGATTCTGGGCTTCTGAAGCTGATCGACATCATCAAACGACAGAACCTCCCTGTGCCAGTAGTCGAATTCGGCGTTGACGACATCGTCCGCTCCGGCATCTGCAAATCATGGGTGATAGCGTTCTTAGAGGAGGGCATATGAGCCGCCTTAGATATTTCAAGCTCTCAGAGTTCAAATGTAGCCATACTGGCAAAGTAGACATGGACAAAGAGTTCCTGCGCAAGCTAGATGAGCTTCGTCACCGCGCTGGCTTCCCTATTATCGTAAACTCAGGCTATCGGGACGCTTCTCATCCTATTGAGGCAGCCAAGAGCCGCCCAGGGAGTCATGCACAGGGCATTGCAGCTGATCTTCACTGCATTAACCCCTCAAAGAAGCATATCCTGTTGAAGCTGGCTTTTGAGCTGGGGTTCACTGGAATAGGCATCGCTGACACCTTCATTCATGTCGATACCAGGGACACCATCCCTGTGGTGTGGGTATATGACTAGTAGAACCTGCAAGGCCTGCGGAGAGACCAAAGATAAGGCCGATTTCGAGCCTCGGAGGCACTATTGCAGGTCCTGCAGGAATGCTCAGCGGGCAAAGAACAAAAAGAAAAGCGCCAAGAAGGCCCTCTCAGAGCGCGTTCTTCCGGATTTGGACCTAGGACCCCAAAAAGTTGCTGACGGCTCTCCTGGAGCGTCTGAGAGCCTCTCAGGGGCATCTGAGGGCCTTGAGGACCTGCGCCAAGACTTCAGGAAGTTCGCCTGGGTCATCTGGAAGCACCTCTCGCTTCCCGATCCTACGCCTACCCAGTACGATATTGCCAAGTTTATTGCTACTGGACCAGATCGCATCTGTGTGCAGGCCTTCCGAGGGGTAGGAAAGTCGTTTCTGACGGCTGCCTACGCCCTCTGGGAGCTTTGGAAGGACCCCCAGAAGAAGATTCTGGTGGTATCAGCCACGAAAATCCGTGCTGACGACTTCTCGACCTTCCTGATGAGGCTCATCATCGAGGTTCCTATGCTCAGGCACCTGCGGCCTAGGGAAGGCCAACGTGCCTCTAAGATATCCTTCGATGTTGGACCTGCCACGGCTGACCAAAGCCCAAGCGTTAAGTCGGTTGGTATCACAGGTCAGCTGACTGGCTCACGCGCCGACATCATTATCTCGGATGACGTGGAGGTAGTGTCTAACTCAGCGACTGCTGACATGCGGGAAAAGCTGATAGCCCTTACTAAGGAGTACAGTGCTGTCCTGAAGCCGCTCCCGTCCTCCAGGATTATCTTCCTGGGGACACCTCAGACAGAAGATAGTATCTACAACAAGCTCTCGGAGATATTCACCATCAAGGTGTGGCCAGCGCTTGTGCCTGAGAAGAACGCTGTGGACAGCTACAGAGGCAACCTGGCTGAAAAGACATACGACCTGGCAGTCTCTGGCGACCATGCGGGGGAACCCACCGACCCTGAGCGGTTCGACGCTGAGGACCTAAGGGTACGTGAGGCGGACTACGGTAAAGCTGGGTTCGCTCTGCAGTTCATGCTCAACACTAGACTTACCGACCTGGAGAGGTTCCCTCTTAAGGTTAAGGACCTGGTGTTTATGGACCTGCAGTCGGAGAGGGCACCGCTGAAAGTCGAGTGGCTCCCTGACCCAGCCAGGAAGATCAGAGACGTCCCTAACGTCGCCATGGCTGGAGACCATATGTTCCACTACGCTGGGGCTTCCCAGGAGTGGAGAGAGTACGACGGTAGCGTTATGGCCATCGACCCTAGTGGTAGGGGCAAGGACGAGACCTCGTATGCTATCATTAAGATGCTCAACGGCCAGCTGTTCGTGAGACGGGCAGGGGGCTTACCTGGGGGTTACGACGATGACACCCTAAAAGAGCTTTCTCTGATAGCCGCTAAGGACAATGTCAATCTGGTGCTGGTAGAGGACAACTTCGGTGACGGTATGTACATCGAGTTGCTGAAGCCAGTGCTTAAGCGGTACCACAGGTGTACCGTGGAGGGTGTCAGGAACCACGTCCAGAAAGAAAAACGTATCATTGACACGCTTGAGCCGGTTATGGCTCGACACAAGCTTATCTTTGACATGTCCATCATCAAGGACGACTACGACTCAGCTCAGAAGTACGACGCTGAGGTACGAATAGCCAAGACGCTTGTGTATCAGATGACTAGGGTCTCCTATCAAAGAGGCGCCCTTAAGTACGACGATAGGCTCGATGCGTTGGCTATAGGTGTGGCTTACTGGACCGACCAAATGGCCAGGGATGCCGATGAGGGCCTCAAGACCTCTCGAGAAGAGGCTTGGGACAGGGAAGTAGAGAGCTTCCTAGACAACGCTCTTGGGACAACTACTACTGATAGACCAACAAACCCTAATTGGATCAGGTAGTTAGCAATTGTCCCTAATAACATGGGGGGACTGGAGAGTACTTAAGGTATCTTTAGTCCCCTTTAGTTACTTGAGTTATTAAGAAGAAGACTAGTAAGAGTATTACTTAAGGTGTCTTAAGGTAACTTAAGTAGGTCTTAGGGCCGGTGGCCTGTAGCTTCCCACAGTGTCTGCAAGTGTCACCTGGAGTACACATGGGGTGGTCTTTATGCAGCTTCTCCTCCCGGTGCTCCTGGTGGGCCTAGGGTGAACCTGAGGGGACTTAGGTTACAAGAGAAAATCTGTCACCTCTCATGATGAAGTAAAGACCAGACTCTCCCCCCTTGGGGGTCACTTTTAGCCAACGTAAAGACGCCTGGGGGGTACGTTGATCACATCCTTGATCACGTCTACCACCCAACCCCTTGTATTCATTGGTTCACCAACAGATACACTATCTGTAACCCTGTGTTATCCTTAGGGTAACCGAGGGTTAAGGCGAGTCGGCTCTCTGTCGCTCGCCTTATGTCTTTTCTTTCTACCTCACCTACACCCACAGCCACCTGTAGCCACCCACAGTCAACCTCCAGCCAACACCAAGGTTGCCGTCGTCCCTAGGCAACTAGCACCCTCTCGGGACAGGATACGTTACGTGGGGGTTGGTCCTCCTACACGATCAAACATATTTACCGCCCACTCCACTCCACCTGCCGCCGCTTCGGCTGCTTCCCCTTCCTGTAGAAACGGAAGGGGGTTCTTAACTTGTCTCATGTGGTTTGTGGGGAGTAGTAGTAGTTTGACTTCCCATCAGGTATGCATCCATTGAAAATGACTCCAAGTCAAGGATCGCTTGACCCTAAACATTGTGATCCCCTTCTGATAGGTATATTTCCTTAACTCTTCTACCCTTGTAGAGATCACAATATTCAGCCTCAAGCGCCCAGCGGTGGGCCTTCGGCCCATCCCTGACTTGAAGCCATTTGTCATGCAGCGTTATACGGATGTTGAGGGCAGTCAAACCTCTGCTACTCATCTCCTACGTCTACAAACAAAAGGACTCTCCACCATGGAAGACATCAGACATTACCTCTCACTCTTCATCATCCGCATAAGCAAAAAAACAAAAAGCTCAACACTTGAGCGTCTTGCGAACTGGGTCGGAGATTGCATCTATTTCTAGAAAGTACGGCACCTAACAACAACAACAAGTAACAACAAAAAAGGACTACATACCATGGCTACTCTCATTAACAACACAGCACGTCGCGCAGTCACCAAGCAGTCACGTCAAGAGAACAAGGAGTACCACGGCAGGGACTTCGATGCCTGCTCGGATTGCATCAACTACAACGCAGCCTCGGAGCACACAGGGACCTGCGCCTACCGTCTCAATGCCCCTGATTACCCTTCAGCGTCTGTAGGTAAATTCGCATTCGCCTGCGACAACTTCAATGTCCCATCCACGAGGATGCCGACTACCTACAACGCAGTCTTCACCAACATCCCAGATCAGGTCAACTTCGAGTCCACTAAGGACCACGGGGTTCGCATCATCTTGGACCTCAGGGTGATCTCAGTGCCTGATCTTCATCGCATGGGTGCAGTCGATCAGCAGTATCCAGTGATAGCTGCCACAGTCCAACACGCAGGTGAAACATGTGTTTTCATCCTCCCCAACACCAAGATGGTTAAGGTCTCCTATGGCCATCCCACGGCTGATAGGCAGGTATCGCGTAAGATAGCTACCAATCGTTACGATCTGATCAGCCTCTTTACACGCATCAGCGAGTCTGGCAAGGTCCAGCTTGGCAACTGGACGCGTCTTCAGCTGAACTAGCACAAGCATGAGCCAAAGGGTTGTCCCTCTCCACGTTGTTGAGAGAGGGACTTCCCCTCTCTTCTTATTTTCTTCCTTGAAAGGATAAAGCACAATGACCCCGATCACTGTTGAAGCCACCATCGAACTTACTTTAATGTCTCCGTATGACGAAGACGTTCCCGGCCTCAAAGACTACCTTGAGCGCAAAATCACCAGCCAGCTTATCAACATCGCGCAGTCTGGAACTACCTATTCCGTTGAAGTTGACGAAGCGTACGCTCCCACCAACCCGCTCAAGGAAGTTCTCCCCCTCATCAAAGACGGGAAGAAAGCCGACGCAGTGAGAATCCTCCGTGAGCACTACAACCTCGGTCTCAGCGAGGCCATTCGTCTCACGCACAATCTCGCTGGGTCTTCCGTCGACGTCTAACTGGTTCTGTCCCTCTCTACTTTGTTGCGAGAGGGACTTCACCTCTCTTCTTCTTCATTTCTTCTTCCTTGAAAGGAGCATGCATCATGTCCATCATCTCTTCTATCCGTAATCGTCTCTTCGAAGCCAAGCTCGATGCTTGGGAAACTGGAATAGAGATGAATGCTGAAGGTCAGCGCACTGACTTCCTCACTGTGCCCTTGTACACCCTCCGCTACTTCGTGGTGGACGTGGTACAAGACCTGCTCCTCTTCTGCAGAGACGTCTTGATCCTCACCCTGGTGCTGCTTCTGGCAGCCTTGGCGTTCTTCCTGATGGTCTTTGGGCCGTTAGTGCTAGTCACGTCGCCCTCTATGGCCATCGTAGGCCTGGCGTTCTCAGTGGCAGGCGGAGCAATCCTCTTCCTGATGCTCTACGCGCTTCACCAGTTCTTCGCTCTTCGCCCTGCTTACTTTTCCCTTCGTTAGCAGGCACTAGGGGACGCCCCTCTCCACTTTGTTGCGAGAGGGACGTTCCCTTCTCTTCTTCTTCTTCTTCTTTTTCTTATATGTCTCCAGAAAGGACATCCCATGACCGATTCAAACACAGTTCATAACCCTCCTGCACCACCGGCTGACAGCCAGGCACCGCAACAACAACAGGGCAGCTACACGCCCCCTGACGTAGAGCCAGGTAAGCTGGTGGGGTTCCCGCGCTCAAGTGCTGCGGGCAACAAGTACATCAATATGTTCTACACGGACGAAAACGGTGTCATGCACCGCTTGAACGTCTTTGAGAATGTTTCTGCCAAAACCGGCAAGAAGTATTACCGTGGATACGGCGACAAGTTCGTCCAGGACGCTCCAGCATCCGCAGGCGACCAAGAGCTGGCCCTCGCTTCCCAAGAGGAGGCGTAGGGCGCTCTTATGGCAAACAGCAAAAACATTGAGAAGCTGGTGGAGTTCATGCGAACCCACCTTATTGATAGCCCTAACCAAGGGTTCAACATGGATACCTGGTATTCAAAGAATGCCCTTGATCACGCAGGGCACAACTGCGGTGCAGTAGCTTGCATTGCAGGTTGGGCTGCCAGTGATGCCTTCTTGGAATACGCCGGGATTACTCGTCCTGATGTTGACCGCCCCGGCATCAAATCAATAGCGGCATGTGTTCTTGGGATAGCCCCGCGCCGGGCGTACGACCTTTTCATAATGGAAAGCGCACTCTTTAGCTATCATGCCACCTCTTTGGGTGAAAACGGTTACGAACAAGCAGCCTTTAAAGTCGTGGCCCCTTTAGTCACTCTTGAAGAAGCCATCATCACTCTCAATAACCTGGCGCTCCACAACACAATCAGTTGGGACCACGTCGTAGACCGGATGCTTGAAGCCGGAGAAATAGAGCTTTACTCATGAACACCACAGCCCTCACAGCACGTCGTTACGTGTCGGTCACCCCCTGCAAGATTGTAGGGGGCGCTGTTAGCCTCCCTGAGACACACTTGGTTGTCGCAGGGCTATACCAGGACAACTCCCCGGCCCTGGCGCTCGTGTCCGCCGACACAGGCGAACCGTGGGTAACCGTAACCTTCTTCGATGAAGCTCGTCCAAAGGGCAAGCTCCTGGTGAAAACCTGGTCGGAGAACCGAGACCTTATCCAACACCTCCAGTTCCTGGGGCTGTTCGAGGAAGGCTCAGAGGTAGTCGGTGGCACTCCTTTTGTGGAGTACCACGCCTACACTCCTTCAGGTGAACTGGCGGCCCTCCTCAAGACAGAGAAGTACTAGCCCACCATGAAGCTCCCCCTAGGAACGCTCGCTCAGTGGCTTGAAGACCTCACGGCATTCATAGCCCTGCTTTGTCTGATGGCAGCCGTGGGCTTTGTGCTCATGTGCTTCGCATAGAAAGAAACCACCACTATGTCTCATCATGAACCAATCGTCGGTGAACGGCTCTCCGACGTCAACAAGTATGCAGAGAACGGCACCATCATCGCTGCAGAGCTGTTCTCTTATAATACCTTCACAGACTGGTATTTCGGGACTCCCAACGGGAGCGAGAAGGTCAGCAATATGTTCTCCGGTTACGCCGGGTTTATCGGCTGGCTGACCGAGGTAGGCATCGAGCTGGAGGACCGTGTCGACTCCCTGGGCGAGGACATGTGGGAGACGTTCGACTGGTACGAGACCGCCGAACAGATGGCTCTTATTATCACCTCTACCTTGATACACTGGGAGCGGCTTGGATCACCTACAGCTGCTTATGTAGTAGGAAACTGCCTAAGAAAACGGGCAGCCTCCCTTGGTGACCTGGGGATACTCGAGGGTGCCGTCCAGGACTCATGCGTCCCTGATGTCTACTCAGGGTCTGGCAACACCCAGCTCGGCTACCGGGTAGAACGTAAAGGCCACTGGGAACGCGCTCAACCAGCCACGCCAGGTGCCGTGTGGTCTGTATACCACCGCTATACAGGCTCCGAAGAGTTCCTGCACATCGCAGACTTCAAGGACTACACCTTTGCGTATCAGTTATTCGTTCTTTTGGAAGTGGCGGAGGACTAATCCCATGCATAACAACAATAACGAACCAGGCTTATTCCTAGCCTTAGCCACGTCTTTTCTGCTGCTTGTAGCAGTTACGTGGATGGTAGTCTTCGCGTGACCACTCCTCCACTTCGTTGAGAGGAGTGATCTCTTCCCTTTTTATTATTAAGAGGCAGCTATGACTGATATCAAACTCTATGAAGGCGCATACTGCTGGTGGTGGTCGTCAGATTTAAGCGAAGCGCTTTGGGCCGCCATGTGCGAAGCCGCCCCATCCCCTTGGCGTCCTATAGAGGAAGCGCCGAAGTTCCGCCCTTTGCTTGGGTTTGCGTCCGGGGTGACGTTTTCGATGATGTGGAAAAGCGATAACGTGGAGCTGAATAAGGCCATCAAGAAGTTCCTGAAACACACGCCACCACTAGAGCCATCGGGCGCAGGTTGGTGCGCGTATGCCTACGGACAATATTGCCGGAAGGCTGACGGGGAGTTCTTTTTTGTAAACCCCACCCACTTCATTCCTCTATCCGCTCTTGGAATGCCGGGAGGTGAAGATGAATAGGGATGCCTCACCTACGGTTCGGTCCGCTCCTCGCTCTGCTGCGGTGCGGTATGTTACGCCCGGCCCTTCGATAAAAGACCCGATCACGGTTGCCGGATGGATACGCGCTCAGGGAGAAGCGGACCCACTGGACCGCACCGAGCAAAGCGAGGGAACACAATGAGTGACATAAAGGAAAAGGGCGCTTCCAGCCCTATGGAGCAAATCGTGAGGGAGCGCCAGACCGAGGAAAAGATACGCTCTTTGG
>Ga0316207_10000755_pt1 | contig 46232 bp, 46 predicted proteins | sample 6weekpyrite_MG_FD_204943 | JGI IMG/M metagenome (GOLD analysis project Ga0316207, IMG submission 204943) | Microbial mat bacterial communities from mineral coupon in-situ incubated in ocean water Damariscotta River, Maine, United States -... | ecosystem: Environmental > Aquatic > Marine >... | reverse complement strand
AAAATGTGAGTTTACAGATGTAAATGTCCATTTTCCAACAACGATATGGAGCCATACCAGTAACCATTCAGCTTGCCCCTGTATGGCTTCAGATCTAGGCGGAAAATGTGAGTTTACAGATGTAAATGTCCATTTTCCAACAACGATATGGAGCCATACCAGTAACCATTCAGCTTGCCCCTGTATGGCTTCAGATCTAGGCGGAAAATGTGAGTTTACAGATGTAAATATCCATTTTCCAACAACGATATGGAGCCATACAGGGGCAAGCTGAATGGTTACGAAAGGTCGTTGCCAAAATCGAGCTCTATAAACGCCAGACCAATCCCACCCTCTTCCTGGCGAACAACAACCGCATCATTACTAGGCAGTTGAATACCCGTATCCTGATGGTCATTTATTATTTTAACTTCAACTACTTCGCCTATTAATGGACGACGTAATTTATCAACTACCAGAAATATACCACCATCACTGATATCCTGAGTTCTTACGGTTTGCTTTTCACCAGTAGGAAAACTCAATTCAACTTCAAGATGAATTTCTCGTCGTGGGTGCTTTCGAAGTTCCTTGATCACGTTGTACTCGCCTTATTGATAAATCTGCCAAGCTAAATACCTGTTCAGTCACATTATAATTAAATCAGGCTTTTTGTCTCTCATTTAAAATAATAGTCGTTAATTACATTTTGCCAACCGAGCAATAGATCATTTTTTTCTAAACAATTTAGAAACCCATTATGGCAGCACATAAACCACTGAATTATTTAGATTTTTTACGTTTTGGATATAATACTGCATTTAAATTCGCCATCGCCATATAAATTGTATTATTAGGACGTTTCTTACAATACAGATCAATCCAGCTCATTGCACTCTGGAAATCACTTTCACCTAACAGGTTATACGTATCATCTGAAAAGCGATTACTGGCAGTTAAGTAACCGGACATCCAGTTTTTATAGGATATTTCAGCAAATCCACCATTAGCCCTGGCCTCTAAATAAGTTTCACAAGTCTGACGCCCAACCCCATATATCCAGTACCGGCCATGCTCATCAGCAGAAAATGCATTTTGTACAGACAACAAGAGCAATACGGTTCCCCAAAGGGCGACTGCTTTAATCATGGCAAAATCCTGTCATTTTTTTAAGTCCGGATTCCAGGTTTTAATGTCTGAGTTATCTGTCATTAGACAACTAACCTAAAACAATGTCTAATATCTCTTTATGCTCTGATGCTACTAATCTCGGCCCAAACTGGCTCACGACCCTGGCCGCTGCCAGACTGGCAATATTTCCCGCCTCATAAAAGGAATGCCCATGGGTAATACCGTATAAAAAGGCTCCAGCAAACATATCACCTGCGCCATTGGAATCAACTGCTTTCACGGCATGGGGTGAAATCTCTACCTTATTTTTACCGTCAAACAACAATGCCCCCTTCGAACCCAGGGTAATAGCAAAGGTATCTGCAACTTGGCTGAGAGAGTCTATGGCTGAATCCAGGTTATCCGTCTCTGCCCAGCTCATTGCTTCTGCTTCATTACAAAAGAGCAAATCCACTTTATTTCCAATCATTTCTTTCAGGCCATCTTTAAAAAACTGTACCATTGCCGGGTCTGAAAATGTCAGTGCTGTTTTAATACCATTTTCTTCTGCTATCTTACGAGCTTCTATAGCCGCATGACGCCCAGTATCAGATGTAACCAAATAACCTTCAATATATAAATATTCAGAATCTTTAATTGCAGACAAATGTAACTCATCTACAGAAAAAGTTTCAGTAATACCCAGGTAAGTATTCATGGTGCGTTCCGCATCCGGTGTAACCATAACCAGGCACTTTCCAGTTATGCCATCTTTACGACCATCACCTACATTACTATCAACACCCGCATCCTGTAAGTCATTCACATAAAAATCACCCAGGTCATCGCTGGCAACTTTACATGAATAAAATGATTTACCACCAAAATAACTCATTGCAATAATTGTATTAGCCGCCGAACCCCCGGAGGCTTTTTTACCTTCAAAGGCATCAAGGTGCCCCATTAATTCATGTTGGCGCTCTTTATCAACCAGAGTCATTAATCCCTTATCAATACCATTAGCTTCAAAAAAACTGTCTTCAACTTCAAACTCCATATCAACTAATGCATTGCCGACACCATAGACATGATATTTTTTCATATTATTACCTATTTAATTAAAAAATTGCCACAGAGAAAAGTCAATATTTTAACCTCTGTGTCTCTGTGTCTAATCATTACTGGGCGATTTGCGTGCTTAACATTAATAACTCATCCCATGCACGACCCTGCTCCACACCTTTTATTATTTTATCTATTTTTGCACAGCGTTTTAAAAACAATTTCCACCTTGCCGCATGATGACGGGATAGGGCTTTGCGTATCAAGGCCTTTCTGTTTTCCCATACACGTTGTTTTGCCATTGCCGCATCGGCTGAAATATTAGCTTCCGAAATTTTAGTCATCATACGCACTTCACGACTTAATGCCCAGAGCATTAATACTGGTTCAACGCCTTCACTTTTTAAACCGCCTATAATACGTGAAGTTCGCGCCACATCGCCAGCAAGTGCACTGTCGACCAGATCATAAATATTAAATCGAGCACTATCGGCCACAGCAGATGCGGTTTGTTCAAAATTCAACCTGGCCGCACCATATAGTAAAAATAATTTGTCCACTTCCTGTGCTGCTGCCAGTAAGTTACCTTCTACCCGGTCAGATAATAACTGCACCGCTTCTCGATCAGCGGTAATACCTTTTGACTGTAACCGCTGATTTATCCAGCCGGGAAGCTGGTCAGCATTTATCGGCCAGCACTGAATAATCACGCCCTGTTGGTCCAGGGTTTTAAACCATTTGGTATTTTTTGAACTGCCTTCCAGTTTGCCACTACTGATAATTAAAATTGCATCATCAGCGGGACGCTGTGCATATTCCTGTAATATTTTTGAGCCAATTTTTCCAGGCTTGCCAGTAGGCAGGCGTAATTCCAGGATTCTTTTTTCTGCAAATAAAGACAAGCTGTTACCCGCTTCCAGCAACTGATTCCAGTCGAACTGCGTATCCACATCCAGCACTTCGCGTTCTGTGTAATCACGTTTACGTGCCTCAGCACGAATGCGATCAGCCGATTCCATTACCTGTAATGGTTCATCACCACATATGAAATATATGGCAGCGAGGTCACTTTTTAAGTGCCGCTCAATCTGGTCGGGGCGAACTTTCATATTTTTTGAGCTTTACTCTGCAAGCGTAATAAAATCAGGCGAATTAAATCCTGTTGCATTTCTTCATACAATTGAGATTCTTCCCGGCTATTACCTAATACATCTTCAGTATCAAATACAAAATCACGATCTATTCGAATTTCCTGACTTTCAATTTCAAAATTACCGGCCTGGGCTTTTACACTAAAATTAATGATATAAGTAAGCGTGTATTCTCTTGCACGGCCATTTGCATCAACTGATACGATACGTTTGGTTTTAGTTTCTTTAAACAATTTTAAAACCGCTGCATCATCTGCTTCGTTAAGTACGATCTTGATATTACTGGATTTTAAATTTCTTATCAAAGCACGGCTTAACTCCGGGCTTACCTGTGCTGCATCAACAAACGTTATTTGCATTGCAGCCGGTAGTTGATAAGCACCGCGCAATTTAAAACCGCAGCTGGTTAATAGCACCAACAATAATAAACCAATGATACTACGCTGTAGGTACTTCTTCAGGTGTACTTGTGCGCCTGAAGGAGTGCCTGCAAATACAGTGATACATCTATTCATCAGTTCGCCACTATATTTACAAGCCGACCCGGCACAACAATTATTTTACGTACGGTCTTACCATCCGTATGCGCTTTAACATGTTCATCATCCTGCGCCATAGCTTCTATACTTGCTTTATCCGCATCTGCAGCAACTTTTATTTTGCTGCGCAATTTACCATTTACCTGCACCATAAGTTCTATGCTGTCCTGCACCAGCGCAGCTTTATCCGCCTGCGGCCAGGCCTCATCAATTACAGCACTCTTGTGCCCTAACTCTTTCCACATGGCATGACTAAAATGCGGAACGATGGGCGACATCATTAACACCATTGCATCCAGCGCTTCCTGAACGACAGCACGTGCATTAGCTGAATTATCTTTAAACTTTGATAATTCATTAGTCAACTCCATAACCGCTGCAATGGCTGTATTAAATGTATAGCGACGACCAATATCATCACCGACCTTTTCAATGGTTTGATGTAGTTTTAAACGCAGCGCTTTTTGCTCATCGCTTAAGTTCTGCTTATCTATTTCGCTCACCACACCGGCACTGACATGATTAAAAATCAATCGATACAAACGCTTAAGAAAACGTGCCGCACCATCAACACCTTCATCTGACCATTCGAGTGATTGCTCCGGGGGAGCGGCAAACATAGTGAACAAGCGTACCGTATCTGCACCATGGGTATCAATTAAACCCTGTGGATCTACCGTATTGCCTTTTGACTTGGACATTTTTGTGCCATCTTTTAACACCATGCCCTGGGTTAATAATTGTGAAAACGGTTCGTCACTGGCATTAATCAAGTCCACATCGCGCATCAGTTTATGGAAAAAACGAGCATACAATAAATGTAATACAGCATGTTCAATCCCACCTACATATTGATCCACCGGCAACCAGTAGTTTGCCCGTTCATCTAACATACTATTTGCATCGGGGCAGGTGAAGCGAGCGTAGTACCATGATGACTCAAAAAAGGTATCAAAAGTATCGGTTTCACGTATTGCCTCACCACCACAGGTTGGACAGGTCGTTTCATAAAACTCGGGCATCTTTTTAATCGGTGAACCCACATCATCACCAAAGGCCGCATCTTCAGGCAGTGTCACCGGCAACTGTTCTTCGGGTACCGCAACCGAACCGCATTTCTCACAGTTTATAATCGGAATGGGTGTGCCCCAATAACGCTGACGAGAAACCCCCCAGTCTCTTAATCGAAAATTGACCTGTTTTTCACCCTTGCCTTCTGCACTTAAATAGTCTGCAATGGCCTCAAAGGCTTCTGCGGATGTTTTACCATTAAATTGCGCTGAGTTTTGTAATACGCCTTTTTCAGTAAAAGCCGCCTTATCAATGTCACAGACTTCATCATTAGCTGGAAAAATAACCTGCTTAATTGGCAAATTATATTTTTCAGCAAACTCATAATCACGTTGGTCATGTGCAGGCACAGACATAACCGCACCGGAACCATAATCAGCTAAAACAAAATTCGCAACATAAACGGGTACTTCTTCACCGGTTATGGGGTGTGCAGCTTTAAAACCGGTATTCATACCTTTCTTTTCCATGGTTGCCATTTCGGCTTCCGCAACCTTGGTGGTTTTACATTCTTCAATAAAAGCCTGTAACCCAACATTTGTTTTTGCTGCTTTCTGAGCCAGGGGATGTTCTGCGGCAACCGCCACATAGGTCACGCCCATTAAGGTATCAGGGCGAGTGGTATACACTGTGAGGGGCTCTTCGTTGGCTACCGCAAAATGCAGCTCAACACCTTCCGAGCGACCAATCCAGTTACGCTGCATGGTGCGCACCTGCTCGGGCCAGCCTTCTAACTTATCTACCTCGGTTAATAGCTCATCCGCATAATTGGTGATTTTCATAAACCACTGAGGAATTTCTTTACGCTCTACTTTTGCACCTGAGCGCCAGCCACAGCCATCAACCACCTGCTCATTCGCCAATACGGTTTGATCCACCGGGTCCCAGTTAACCACTGCATTCTTTTTATATACCAGGCCTTTTTCATACAGCTTTGTAAATAGCCACTGTTCCCAGCGATAATATTCGGGGGTACAGGTGGCAATTTCACGATCCCAGTCATAGCCAAAGCCCAGGCGTTTTAACTGGCCGCGCATATAATTGATATTGGAATAGGTCCATTTAGCTGGATGAGAGTTATTTTTATGTGCCGCATTTTCCGCAGGCAGGCCAAAAGCATCCCAACCCATGGGTTGTAATACATTTTTACCCTGCATTCGCTGATATCGAGAAATCACATCACCAATGGAATAATTGCGCACATGCCCCATATGCAACCGACCACTGGGGTAGGGAAACATAGACAGACAATAAAATTTCTCTTTACTGGCATCCTCGCTTACTTTAAATACTTGATTTTCCTGCCAAAACGCCTGAGCATCCTGCTCAATTTGCTGTGCATCATAATTTTCTTGCATTAATCTATCTTCAATTGGGTTAACGGTCACAAACTTATTAAGAATATGGGCTAGGCTATATAAGGAGAGAAGGATACATCAGACCAATGAGTTAGGAAACTCTGATATTAATCAATAAGAGGTAGGTCTATGCCTGCACCGCGCAAAGAAAATAAACCCTCCCTGGTAGAAGCCTATAACCAGATGATGACCCGAGTCAGGGACAGCATTGATAACGCAGAGGCCCATACGATGCCAACCCTTCAGAAAGCAATAGAGCAAGCCAAGGATCAGGCCATCCATCTGGGAGAAGTTAGCCTGGAAGAAGCAGAAGAAATTGGTAACTACATTAAACGTGACATAAACGATGCCGCTGAGTACCTGATGGAAACCAGCCACGAGTTTAGTGAATGGCTAATGCTGGATATCAATATTATTGAGCAAAAAGTACTGGAGTTATTTTTATCTGTAGCGGATAACACACGTATTGAACTGGAACAACTCTCCCACGCAGCCTACAGCATACCCAGTGAATATAAATCGGGTGAAGTCACCGGCCCAGGGAGCCTGGTTTGCTCTAACTGTAATCAGTTAGTTCAATTTAACACCACTGACACCATACCGGGGTGCAGCAAGTGTGGTGGACAAATTTTTAAACGTGCGGAACCCTGAACAATTTATCATGATCTGACAGATTGATAATTTAAATTCAACCTATATATACGGCTTAGTTTACGTATTGGCTAGTTACTCTGTTACAATATATCTCCATCGGGGACAGTTTGCTTCTCAGCATATGCCTAATTGATAATACCAATCAACCCAATAGAAAATAAAAAATAGCTAAATTTTATTATTTTGGCATTATTGCAATATTATTATTTTATAAATTAACATTGGAGCTAATATGACTCGGATCAAAGCAATCCTGTTTGCATCTTTAATTTCTTTACAGGCCCAGGCAACCGACTGGAAAGCCCTGCCAGACATGGCACCAGCACCGTCTGATAATCCGACCACAAGCGCAAAGATTGAACTGGGTAAAATGTTGTTTATGGATCCACGTTTCTCATCTACCGGTACCATATCCTGCAATTCATGCCACAATGTAATGGAAGGGGGTGATGATAGTCGCCGCACTTCAATGGGTGTCCATGGTAAAATCGGCGGGCGCAATGCGCCCACGGTATGGAATGCGGCCTTCCACTCGGTTCAATTCTGGGATGGTCGTGCTGCTTTGCTTGAAGATCAGGCCAAGGGCCCGGTTGCCAACCCAATTGAAATGGGCATGAAAGATGTTGAGACTGCCATGGCCAGAGTTAGAAAAATCCCCGGCTATAAAGCTGTTTTCGAAAAAGCCTTTGGTAAAAACAGCATGACCGTTGATAATGCGGCAAAAGCAGTAGCCGCTTTTGAGCGAACACTAATCACTCCAAATAGCCCTTACGACCAATACGTAACAGGCAATAAAAAAGCCATGAACAAGCAACAAATTCGTGGCATGAACACGTTTGCTGAAACCGGTTGTACCGCCTGTCATTCAGGTGCCGCTTTCAATGGCCCGGAACAAAAACTGGGTGAAGGTTTTTACGCTAAATTCCCAACATTTGAAAGTAAGTATGTAGGCAAATACGAGCTCGATAAAGACAAGGGACGTGAAGAAGCCACAGGCAAATCGGCTGACCGTGGCATGTTTCGTGTGCCAACACTGCGTAACATTACCGATACTGCCCCCTACTTTCATAATGGCTCGGTTAATGATTTAAGTGAAGCGGTTAGGGTTATGGCCAAATCACAGCTTAATAAAAAATTAACTGAAAAAGACGTTAATGATATTGTTGCATTCCTTGGCGCATTAACCGGTGAATATCCACAAATTACCATGCCAAGATTGCCGGCGACTTCTGGAACAAGTATCATTGTTGAATAACCAGGCATTAAAGTCAAAAGCTTTTTACCGCGAATAAACGCTAAAGACGCAACTAAAATAGTTTATATGTTTGCATCGCTATAGGCGAACAAACTAATAATCATTCGTGTTTTTTGCGTTTATTTTATCAGTAAAACTAATGATAAATGCACTGCAACCTTAATTGGTAAAACTTTATACCTGCAGATACGGAACAAGAAGCAATAAGTCAGGTTGATGTTTTTTTATTGGCTAAAAAATTAGAATTTCTGGATATCTCAAAGTGCCTAAAACATGACCCACAGGATTGGCAGAATGGCTCAGATAAAAACAAAAAAATAACTTTGCCACAAGAGTTCAAGGTCAGGCTGAACCAAAGTTTACTATTTTTACTTCTACAACCGGGCCTGATAAGGTCTAGTGGTTATCCTAAGTTTTGTAAGTTCATTTGCTATGAATTATCAAATCTAATCACTGCTAATGGAATGGCCCACCTCTCCCATAACGGCTTCAAATGACCCAAAAATTTCTGGTAACAATTCACGTTTAACTATATTGGAAGCTGGAGCCACTTCTGCTGTTACAAATAACGAACCTTACAAGGCTGTTAGTAGTGAAGCGACAATGAGGGATATGAAACCCAGCATCATGATAGTCATTTAAATATTGCTGTTATAACCATGAAGTAATGAAATACAGATTTATTTGTCACTGATCGGCCTACCTCCGAAACAGAAAGCCAAGTCTGTCTTTCCATGCCACATCAGCCACTCATTCTTTGTAGCAACCCAGCTAAATGGCTAACAAAGGAGCAGCTTTTAACTGCTCCCTCCTCTGACATTTATAGTTAAGCGCCTTTTACTTTTAAATTATTTTTCGATTAAACAATACAAGCATTAACAAGCCAAAAATAATTAACAAATAATTCGCCCACCAAACATAAGGCGTAGCACCTTTATACGCCTGCACATCAATTGTGATTACATGTCGTTTAAATTGCGGCGACATTTTTAACACATCACCATTACGATCTATAACTGAAGACACACCCGTATTGGTTGCTCTTAATAACATTCGCCCCGTTTCCAGTGCGCGCATTCTGGCAATTTGATGATGCTGCCAGGGTTGTGATGAGTTTTCAAACCAGGCATCGTTACTCACATTAACCAGCAATGTCGCCTCGGGCAAATCAAGTAAAACACTACGATCAAACGCATCCTCAAAACAAATACTTAAACCAATGCTTTGCCCCGCCGCCTGTATTAATGGCTGAACATCTGCACCACTATCAATATCAGACATTGGAATATTTACCCACTGGGCAAAAAAACCCAGCAAGGGCCGAAGCGGAAAATACTCACCCAATGGTACCAGGTGACGCTTTAAATATATTTGATTATCCAGCGTAATCATGGAATTGTAATAGCGTTTAGATTTAACATCTCGCGTAAACACACCTAACATAACATCAGTTTTAGTTGCTTCAGCTTCTTTTGCCAGAGCTTGCAGATAATAGGGAACCTTGCGTTTAAAACCGGGTATGGCAGTTTCAGGCCAGATAATTAAATCACTATCCCAATGCTCCTGTGTAAGCTCACGATACATTTGCAAAGTAGAACGATAATTTTCTGCTTTCCATTTTTCTGCCTGGGGAATATTTCCCTGAATCATACTCACTTTAATGGGTTCATCTACTGCCTCTGTCCAGTCAATTAAACCCAGCATAAAACCAGCTACATAAATCATAACGATAGCCAGAATAGTTATTTTTAAATTTGATTTAAAAATATTTACTGCTAATAAACCTGAAATAACAGTAACAACCAGGCCAACACCCAGGCCACCGATCAGTGGAGCGTAGCCTGCTAAATAAGTATCAATTTGGGCGATGCCAATTTGCACCCAGGGAAAACCTGTTAAGAAATAACCACGCAACCAGTCAAATACCATCCAGCTAACAGGATAAACCAATATCAACATGTTTGACTTTGATGCTTGAATAAACTTATTTGACAGATAAAATGCAAACGCAGGAAACAAACTCATATAGGCTGATAACAATACAATGGTTATTACCGCAACCGGGGCTGGCATTCCTCCATGAAAATACAAACTATAAAACAACCAGTAAATGCCATGCACAAACCAGCCTAACCCAAAGAGAAAACCGCGCCTGAAAGCCACACCTGGTTTTTGCTCAACACAGACAATAAAAATAAATGCGATAAGGGGAAACTGTAACCAGAAAAAATCGTAAGGTGCAAAACTTAAAGGTAAAAAGGCACCACAACTTAAGGCTAGCAATTCAATTATGTAATGTGGATTTTTTTGAAATTTCTGTATATCTATCATTTTAAATTTGTATTATAAAATTTAATTTAGCTTTTAATTATCAAGACCTTTTCATTACAGCAGACACACAATGCAACTGGGTCTCTGACTAAAAAATGATGGCTTTTGGCTTAAGACTCGTGACTCAAGACTTACGACTTTTTTAATCTTGTGCCTCAACAACCGGTAATATAGTAAGTTGAACATGTTTGATCCGTCGACTATCTGCACTCATAATCTTAAACAGATAATGGTCAATAGTAACCACCTCACCACGCTTCGGCATATGCCCAAGATGCTTCATTAACATGCCCGCCAATGTATCAGAATCTTCCTCATTAAATTTACTTTCAAAAAATTCATTAAACTCTTCAATTGGCGTTAGTGCTTTGACTGAATATCGATTAACACCCATACGACGAATATTACCCACATTTTCAATATCATGTTCATCATCTATTTCACCGACTATTTGCTCCAGCACATCTTCAATAGTAACAAGACCTGCCACGCCACCATATTCATCAACCACCATTGCCATATGATTTCGACTCGCTCTAAATTCTTTTAACAAAACATTTAAACGTTTACTTTCTGGAACAAACACAGCTTTTCGTAATACGTCTTTTATATCAAAATCTTTACGACTACCCTCATCAACATAGCGCAATAAATCTTTCGCTAATAATACACCTTCAATTTCATCTCGGTTTTCTCCAATCACAGGGAAACGGGAATGGCCGGACTCATTAACAACCGGCAACATTTCTTCGTAAGGCGTATCTTCTTCAAGTACCACCATATGCGAACGCGGAATCATAATATCGCGCACCTGAATTTCAGCAACCTGTAACACACCCTCAATCATGTTCAGGGCATCCATATCCAGCAGATCAGTTTTTTCAGCTGCCTGCAAAACCTCCATTAACTCTTTATTTGTCTGCGGTGTTTCAAGAAAAATTCGACTAAGTTTTTCAATCAGACTTAATCTTGATGCATTTAATCGGTCGTTCATGATTTAGATTCCGTCATTGACGATTCTTCTGAGTTACTAATATTATGTTGATATGGGTCTGCAAAACCAAGTTGCCTCATAATTTGCGTTTCAAGTGCTTCCATTTGTTGCGCCTCATCATCTTCAATATGATCAAATCCCTGTAGATGCAACATGCCGTGCACCATCATATGTGCCCAATGAGCTTTGAAGGTTTTTTGTTGTACTCTGGCCTCGTCAGCAACAATCTCAGCACAAATGGCCAGGTCACCGAGAAAGACTTCGGAAACAGGAATCGCATCAAAATTCGATTCTAGTTGCATTGGAAAGGACAATACATTGGTGGGTTTATTTTTACCGCGATAATCATGATTGAGCTGCTGACTTTCAGCCGCGCTGACAATGCGTAAACTTAAAACAGGCTCGACAGTTTCATCTCCCTGCCAGGCAGCCTCAGCCCAATGACATAATAAACTACTCGGCGGAGGTTCCTCTATCGATTCAGATAAATCATCTGCAAGTTGAATTTCCAGTTGCACTGACATTATTGAGCAGAACCTCTACTATTTTTATTTGAAGCGTTTTCATCGAGATTTTTTTCTTCATAATTATCATACGCTTTTACAATTCGCTTAACCATTGGGTGTCGCACCACATCCCGAGGCTTGAAGAATGTCATAGCGATATCATCAATATCTTTTAATACATCTATCGCATGTCGCAAGCCAGAGTACGTCCCCCTGGGTAAATCAATTTGAGTTACATCACCGGTAATAACAGCAGTTGAACCAAAGCCAATACGCGTTAAAAACATTTTCATCTGCTCGCGCGTGGTGTTTTGTGCTTCATCCAGAATAATAAAGGCGTCATTTAATGTGCGACCTCGCATATAGGCAAGGGGTGCAATTTCAATTATATTACGTTCAATTAATTTGGCGACCCGTTCAAAACCCATCATTTCATATAAAGCGTCATACATGGGGCGCAAATAAGGATCTATCTTTTGCGCTAAATCACCGGGTAGAAAACCTAAACGCTCACCTGCTTCAACCGCCGGGCGCACCAGCAATAAACGCTGCACACTTTCTGATTCTAATGCGGCAACCGCACAGGCCACAGCCAGATAAGTTTTCCCCGTACCCGCAGGCCCAATACCAAAACTTAAATCATGGGTTTGAATGCTTTTTAAATAAGCAACCTGGTTTGCACCACGACCTCTTATTTGTTCTTTACGTAAACGAATATTCCACTGGTTTGCATCCAGCTCTAATTCTTCGTTTATCTCCTGTAAACCTGACTCCTGTAACTGGAGATGCACATGACTAGTGCTTAGCTGCTGGTCTTTAGTGGACTGGTATAAACCTTTAAGAATATCTGCACCCATTTTTACATCGGCCGCCTCACCAATGAGTTGAAAATGATGATTCCGATTATTAATTTCCACACCCAGGCGCATTTCAATTAAATGCAAATGCTCATTCATGGGGCCACACAAATTCGCCAAACGTTGGTTATCTGCAGGTTTAAATTCTATATCCAAACTTTCAGTCATATTTTTTATTATAGTGGTTTAAAGGGGAATATTCAGAGGACCATCAACTGGCTAAACGCGCACGGTCAATCGCGGAAATTTCAATAAACTCGCCCTGCAAAGAGTTCACAAATGCTTTGCTAATACGTACATCAACAAAATAACCAATTAGACGCTCGTCACCATCAAAATTCACCACCCTGTTGTTTTCAGTTCGACCCGACATCTGCTTTGGATCTTTTCTTGAAGGGCGCTCCACTAAAATGCATTGAACAGTGCCTTCCATGGCCGTTGAAATTTCCATTGCCATTTCATTAATTCGTTGTTGCAACGTTGCCAGACGTGCTTTTTTTATTTCCATCGGTACATTGTCTTCTAATGAGGCGGCGGGGGTACCGGGACGTGCCGAATACACAAAACTGTACGAATGATCAAAACCAATATCTTCAATCAGTTGCATAGTTTGCTCAAAATCCGCATCGGTTTCACCGGGGAAGCCTATTATAAAATCAGATGATACGGCTAAGCCCGGGCGAGCCTCACGTAATTTTCGAATTTTAGATTTATATTCAATCGCCATATGCCCGCGCTTCATTGCTGCCAGCACCCGGTCAGAACCGCTTTGCACAGGTAAATGTACAAAAGTGACCAATTCTGGTATTTCAGCATAGGCCTGAATTAATGAGTCTGAAAACTCTACCGGGTGTGAAGTAGTGAAACGAATACGATCGATACCTTCAACCGCGGCCACATAGTGAATCAGCACGGCCAGATCCGCCGTTTCACCATCATGCATTTCACCGCGATAGGCATTTACATTCTGCCCCAACAGATTAATTTCACGCACACCCTGCTTTGCAAGTTGCGCAATTTCCGTTAATACGTCATCAAAGGGGCGCGAAATTTCTTCGCCCCGGGTGTAGGGCACCACACAGAAAGTGCAATATTTGCTACAGCCTTCCATGATAGACACAAAAGCACTGGGGCCTTCGGCTTTAGGCTCGGGCAGGTTATCAAATTTTTCAATTTCGGGAAAAGAGATATCCACCACCGGTTTGTGATTGATATCGATCCCCTTCACCATATCCGGCAAGCGGTGCAGAGTTTGAGGGCCAAACACCATATCCACATGGGGCGCACGCCTGCGAATAGCATCACCTTCCTGGGATGCCACACAGCCACCCACACCAATCACCAGATTCGGATTATCCTGCTTCCAGTGCTTCCACTTACCCAGTAATGAAAATACCTTCTCCTGGGCCTTTTCCCTGATTGAACAGGTATTTAGCAGCAGAATATCCGCCTCTTCCGGGGTACCCACCTCGATGATTTCTTCTGAATCCGCCAGCACGTCGTGCATTTTAGCCGAATCATACTCATTCATCTGACAGCCGAAGGTTTTAATATAGAGTTTGCGCGCCATAAAGTCTGTATTTTACTAGCAAAGGAACCGGTTATTTTACCACTATTCTAGAGAAAAAGCCCAAAGTGACACTTTAAGGCCGAGATCCTTAATAAAATAAAAAATAAGCGGCCTGGCTTAGGCGTTATTTGCATAATCTAAATACCAATTATGCCCAGACCCAGGATTCGAAAAATTATCTGGATCATGAGTACATCAAAGTAGACATTTATTTCCAGAATGGATGATTTAATAGTCTATACATGTATAGATTACAGAGTAATTTCACTAAATAACAACTAAAAACCTGACAATATAAAAAATATTATGACTCATTTTTCTCAAAAAGGCCTAAGCATCGTTATGAAGGTATCAATACTTGCCGGAAGTATTGCAGCTGTGACTTCTTTGATAGTGGGCATGCTAATTGTTAATGGATCAGCAGAAATTGTTTATGAGGATGCGTTAAACCGCTTAAAGTACGAAACAAACATCAAGTCATTAAGGCTTATATCAGATATAAAAAACCTTAGTAGCGATACTCAATATCTTGCTGGCACACCACCCATTTCAGGCATTCCACGAGCAATAAATAACAATGGTATTGACCCACTGGATAACTCAAGCCTTCAGCTCTGGAAAAACCGACTCAAGAAAATTTTTACTGAACTCGTTCGTGCAAAACCAAACTATCTTCAATTGCGATATATAGGTATCAGCAATGGAGGTAAAGAGTTAATTCGAGTTGATCGCAAAGGGGATAATATTCGAGTGATACCCGATAATGAACTACAAAAAAAGGGCGATACTGCTTATGTTAAAGGGGTAATGAACTCAAAACCTGGAGATGTTTTTTTATCCGATGTAACGCTTAACAGGGAGCTTGGCAAAATTTCCGAACCTCATACACCTGTCATTCGAGCAGCTATGCCTATCTATTTTAATAATAAGGTATTTGGGCTAGTGGTTATTAATATGGAATTTGGCGAAATATTTAGAGACTTAATAGAAAATACCCCCAGGGAATTAATTCCCTATGTGACTAATGAAGAAGGACAATTTCTGGCACACCCAAACATGGCAATGACATATGGTTTTGATCATGGGCATGATAAAAAGATACAAACAATTTATAGCGATTTTGATCTGAATAAAAGCCATGACTTACGTGATACCGAATTCACAGTAGAAACAAATGGTGATGTAGTACATGTCATTAAAGCTCATTATGACCCAGCAAAAAAAGACCGGTATTTTGCGGTAATGATGGCTACATCTTACAAAAATCTTCAATCAAAATCTAATGAGCTAAGGCTCCAGAGCTTTACGATTATGGGCGTGCTTGTATTTATAAGTTTAGTTGTTGCAGCTGTTCTGGCATCAAAATTATTGAGCCCATTACGACTGATATCAATCGCTTCAGAAAATATTGCTAAAGGACGTGAGGTTTCTGATTTACCGGTAAGCTCACATGATGAAATAGGTGAGCTGGCTCGTTCATTTGATAAAATGCTTCACCAGCTTAAAGACAAGGAACATGAGCTGATTATTAGCCAGGCACGGGTACACTATTCTAATAAAATGGCTTCGCTGGGAGAAATGGCGGCGGGAATGGCCCATGAAATTAATAGTCCAATTCAAACAATCAACTTTATTGCACAACGGGTACAGCGACAGCTAAACAAAAACATCTCTAACAAAGACATTGATGATTCGATGATAAAAATAACGTCCAATGTTAATAAAATCACAGAAATCATAGACAGTTTACGAAAGCTGTCCCGGGGCTCTACAAATGATGATTTTCTCGATATCAGCTTGAGCGAACTTATCGAGGATGTTATAAATATGTGTGGGGAACGATTTAAGGTTAATAACGTTAGTTTTGAAGTCAATTACCACAATCTTTCTAAAAATACACTTATTCAATGTCAACGTTTGCAAATTAGCCAGGTACTAATTAATCTTGTAAATAATGCATATGATGCAATTCAGTTACTGGATAATAAATGGATTAAAATAGATCTGGATAAAGTTTTTGGCAAAATATTAATTTCCATTACCGATAGTGGGCCAGGCATTACAGAGGATATTGTAGATAGAATATTTGAACCTATGTTTACAACTAAAGACATAGGTAAAGGAACAGGTCTGGGGCTGAGCATATCAAGTGAAATAATTTCAAAACATAATGGCCTGTTTTATGTTGACAAAGACAACGGTAATACTCGTTTTATTATTGAGCTTCCAGTTGTTCATACAATAAAATAGACGAGTGATTAATAGATGAATAACGCTAAAATAAAAATTCTTATCGCAGAAGATGAAGAAAACCTCAGGGAGATGCTTATTTTAGTCCTTAAAGACGAAGGCTACCAGGTTGATGAAGCGGCAGATGGTTTGCAAGCGTGGAATCTACTAAATAAAAATCATTATGACCTTCTGGTTACAGATTTATTTATGCCTAAAATGAATGGCTTTGATTTAATAATTAAATGCCATGATCTTTTTTCTAAAACAAAAACAATACTGCTTAGTGGTGGTGGAAAAGAAATTGAAGCTAAACATGGTAGTAGAAATATTAAATATCTTGATCAGGAAACAGAGGTAGATGTCTATTTAAAAAAACCTTGTAATCTTAATGAGTTTTTATCAACTATAGAAAAGATATTATAAAAATTTAGGTTCAACTTTTTTGAGAACCAGGAAAACACAAATATTTTGTAGGGTGGATCAAGCAAAGCGGAGACACAATTAATAAAATTTCTCTGTATTTTCTGCGCCTCAGTACCAAATCACCTTAGTAACTCACCCGCACCCTTAGCGACTAATTTTAACTGAATAATCGCTTTATCAGTCAACAACTTACGCTCAGCAGCATTACTATCGAGTGCCTCCGCACCCGCATTGAATACCAGAATAACCATTGCTTCTGCCTGAATATTGGCAGCTTGCGCAGGGTAATCCTGGGTGTGTTGAATATAATCAGCTAACTCCACCACAAAATATTTTAACTCCCGTGAAACAGCCTTACGAAAAGCCAGCGAGGTACCGGAACGTTCCCGCAGCAAAAGCCGGAATACATGGGGGCTACTATGTATAAACTCCATAAAAGTTTCAACTGAAGTCGCAATCACGAGCCCTCGATCCCGTATACGTTGTCGAGCTTTACGCATCAACTGACGCAGGGCAACCCCACCTTCATCTACCAGGGTCAGACCCAGCTCCTCCATATCTTCAAAATGACGATAAAATGAGGTAGGGGCAATACCCGCTTCACGGGTGACCTCTCGTAAACTTAAGCTGGAATAACTGCGCTCCTGACTCAAAAGTCGAAACGCAGCGTCTATAATAGTACGACGTGTTTTTTCTTTTTGTTGTGCCCGGTTACCGCTCATCATTCTAGCCCTGTTATTAGATAGACATTAAGAATTATCATACCCCCCATTTAGACTAACAATTGTAACTATTTTTTTATTATTTATATATAGACAAACTATACATCAAATCATATTCAGCGTACACTTGTGCGCTATACCATGTGGCTCCGGATTTTATTATGCAAAGCAAATCATTTTCACCTAAACCCGCCTTAAACTGGCTACCTCTTAGCGTATTCATCATTAGCGCAGCGATTACCCTGTTCGCTGTACCCTACTATGCCTTTACACACGGTTTTGATGGATGGCAAATCGCAGCCATGGTTATTGGCATTGTTTTCTGCGAAATATCCATAACCGCGGGTTACCATCGCTTATGGTCACACCGGGCCTATGAAGCACATTGGCTGGTTCGCCTGTTTTTTGCCGTTGGTGGCACCTATGCTGTACAAAACACGATTTTGCACTGGTCTTCAGATCACCGTATTCACCACACACATGTAGATAACAACGAAAGAGACCCTTACTCTGCAAAACGTGGCTTCTGGTACTCCCATATGGGCTGGATGATTCGCAAATACAATTTAAATCCGAATACAGATTTTGAAAACTGTAAAGACCTGAAAAAAGACCCGATTGTCATGTTTCAGCACAAACACTATTTACCCCTGGTATTAGGGCTTAACTTTGGAGCGCCTATTTTGTTAGGCCTCTGGCATGGAGATCTTATTGGCATGATGCTACTTGCCGGTGTAGCCAGACTGACCATTTCACATCACCTTACTTTCTTCATCAACTCATTAGCCCATGTTTGGGGTAACCAGCCTTACTCTGATAAAAACACATCTAGAGACAACCCGGTAATTGCCCTGCTTACCTTTGGTGAGGGTTACCATAATTACCACCATCGCTTTCAACGAGACTATAGAAACGCCATTCGCTGGTGGCAATATGACCCTACTAAATGGTTAATTCGCAGCCTCAATGTTGTGGGGCTAGCAAAAAACCTCTATCGCACCCCACTTGAGTACATTGAAACGGAGCGTGCACAAATGCTACTTAAAAATACCACGATCAAATTATCCCAACGCTTTTATTCTGAAGCACTATCATTACGCCTACAGGAAGAATATGAAGTTTTAATAAAATTCATTAACGAATTCGCACTGGCCAAAAGACAATGGATGGAGGCCCGAAAAAGCACCATGATTGAAAGTTATGATCTTGAAGCCCTGAAACAAAAAGCAGAAACACTTAAACTGAAATTCTTACAACAAAAGAAAAACTGGCTAAGTTTAAACGCCCGAATTGTCATGGCTTAACCCCTCCTTCTTTTGCCTCAAGCCCGAACATTTCGCACCTGTTCTTGTTTGATATCAAAGAGATTTTCAGAGTATCAATTAGGCTGGAAGTTATTCGAACAAAGAGGTGTGAAATGTTAGGAGAAAAGCACGATTTAATTCACGAGCTGCCTGAATTCAAAGACCAGATACACCATCTCAAGATAAGCAATAAGTATTTTGAAAAATTATTTAATAAATACCATGTGCTTGATCACCAGATCAGGCGTATTGAGGAGGGTATTGAGGCACACGAAGACAGTTATTCCGATAGCTTAAAAAAACAACGTCTAAGATTAAAAGATGAATTGTTTAGTATAATTAAAACCTCATAACTACGGGGCCAAATAAATGATCGATTCAGCAAAATTCAAACACCAGTTAATAGATTTACGCAAGGATTTAACCCATCGTGTAAATTCCATTAGTAAAGACCTGCATCATGTGGAAGAAGAAATTGAAAAAGATTTTGCAGAACAGGCAACACAGCTTGAAAATGATGAGGTACTCAACTCATTAAATGATGAAGCCAAGGCCACAGTCATGCAAATTGACAAGGCCTTATTGCGAATTAACAGCGGACATTTTGGTGTATGTAGTGAATGTGGGACTGATATAAATGAACAACGTCTTGCGGTAGTACCCTATGCGGATCTCTGCATTCATTGTGCTGAAAATCAGGTGACATCACATTAGGTTTTCGTCAATGCACGTGACCCAAAAGAACGATATCTAAGTGAAAAAAATAGCACTCTTTGTTGATGTACAAAACATCTATTACACTACCCGCGACACCTATGGTCGTCAGTTTAATTACCGTAAATTCTGGCAACTAATTAGTCAGCAAGGCGAAATTGTTTCTGCCTTTGCCTATGCCACACAGCGTAATGACAATAAACAGATAAAGTTTCAAGATGCGCTTAAACATATTGGCTTTACGGTAAAACTCAAGCCCTATATACAACGTAGTGATGGCTCAGCTAAAGGTGACTGGGATGTGGGGATTACCATTGATGTTTTAGAATCGGCTAGAGAGGTTGATACTGTGATATTACTCTCGGGTGATGGGGATTTTGATTTATTACTGGATAAAATCATTAACGACTATGGTATTTCTGCGGAGGTTTATGGGGTACCGGCGTTAACTGCTAATTCTTTAATTAATGCGGCTAGTGTTTTTCATGCTATTGAGGGTGATTTGTTAATTTAGTTTTATATACTAGCTCTTAGCTTTATGGAAATTAGAATTTTGTTGTGTCGCCTATTTGATCGCTTGCAAGCTCTTATCTTCATGGGAATGTGAATTCTGTGTAGTCGCCGCTCTGGCGACACCACAGAAATCTAATTCCTACGAAGCCAGGGGCTTGCAAATGCTCTAGCAGCTGAGGCCATAAAGCTCTAATTCCCATAAAGCAAAGAGCTTACAAAAAATAACTACCACCCAAAAATCAAAAATCCCGAATCTTCCCCCTCAACTGCTTCGCCTTCCCCCGCCGAGTCTTACTATCCACCCGACGAGCCTTAGCCGCTTTTCCAGGCCTGGTCGCAATACGCTTTCTATTAACAACAGATACACTTTTAATTAACTCACGCAAACGCTCAAGCGCATCATCTCTATTTTTTTCCTGAGTTCTAAAGCGCTGAGCTTTAATAATAATAACGCCATCTTTAGTAATGCGCTTATCTTTCAAACTCAACAATCGTTGTTTATAAAAATCAGGTAAAGACGAGGCACAAATATTAAACCGCAAATGAATTGCGCTGGAAACCTTATTTACATTTTGTCCACCAGCCCCCTGGGCACGTATAGCCGTCAGCTCTACCTCACTCTCATCCAGCAAAACATTATTTGATATTGATAACATTTTAAAATTTAAACTAACTACCTTTACCGGTAATACCCGCTGTTAATACAAATCGCATCGCCTCATCCAGGCTCATATCACAGGGATAAGTATCTTTTCTGGGAATCAGCACCGTAAAACCCCCTATCATATAACTCATAGGTATATACACCAGCACACTGTCATTTTGCTGTGCAAAATCGGGTAGTCGACCTGTATCATCCTGAGTAACAAAACCAATCATAATCATGCCATTAAAACTGACCCTGACCACTTTACCAAAACCTTCTTTTTTGGGTGAAAAGAAGTCAAATAAATCACGTATGGAACGGTAAACTGTTTTTATCAATGGCACTCGATAAAGTATTCTTTCTCCAAATGAAAATACCTGTCGAACAATTATGGCTTTCATCAAAAGCCCAACAATAAAAACAACGACTACACCCGCAATCATTCCCAGGCCAGGAAAATAGTTTTCCTCTGATAACACCCAGTGTAGTGCAACCCCCATAATATTTTCTGAGGTTACCGCCAGCCAGTACAGCAAATAAAGAGTTAATACGATAGGTAATATTGTAATAAAACCGGTAAGTAAAATTTTACTAAGTGACTTCAACATAATAATTCCTGGGACTTCAACAAATAATAAGACGTCTTTATTTTACGCTAAGGTACAGGGAAGGACGAGCCACAACCTGTAATATCTGCACCTCATTTCCTGCATAGCCAATTTTTATTGATTTGGGCAAGGTGAATACCCGGAATAATATGATATATTACTCCGGGTATTCATTAGTTTTAAATAAATCATGCCACAAAGGTGAGAAGATGCATTACACAAAAGAGCAAATGGCTGAACTTGATATATTAATTCACTACAGCCTTGATACGACTCAACAGGGTTTGAAATTTCATTCAAGTGCAGATGCAGAACAAATTGCAGCGGTGGAACGATTATTCGACAAGGGCCTGGTCACCGCAATCGATGGCGGCTATTTAACTGACCTGGGTAGAAAAGCAGCTGAACATGCTCAGGCCCTGATTCTTATGCTGGCACCACACTACGAAAATATTGCCAGCTGAAACTGGACTAAATGCGCCTCAGGTAGATTGCTTATTCCCTGTCAATGAAACCAGAGCAACAACCGCACTGACGATGACAAGGCATACCGATAATAGCATCAGTGTCTCAGCCATGGTTACACCAAATAAAATTTCAGGGGTGTAACCACAGGATGATTCAACCTGGTATAGCCAGGGCATCCATTGCTCAATCGCAAACCAGCCTGGCAAGCCCACATCAAAACCGCAACCACCAAATATAAAACCTCGTTCGGTTCCTAATAATAAATAACTTCGTTCTACTAACCCAACGGAGCTAAGCACCAGAGCAAACTGCAAGGCCGAATTCACCCACGGTTTATTACGAAACAAAAAGCCTAAAATGGAGAGGATAATCATCAGGGAAAACCATAACCTGATTTGAATACATACTACGCAGGGTAGCTCCTCAAGCCTGTATTGATAAAATAGCGCAATGGCTAGTAATGATACTCCGCCGAAAATATAGGCCAACCAGTACCAGTGACCATGGGAAAGTTGCTGAAGTGTTTTTTTGATTTCCATTGTGTATTATCCGTATATTTATTGGCTAAAATCAAGCAGGCATTTTATTAACCTGGAAAGATCAGTTGAAAGTGCGTTTAGAGTGTAAGCTCTTGATGTGCGATCTACTGATTTTTCCAGGATTAACATACCACGAGTCATCTAAATTACTACCACCCTGAGAGCAGGCATCTTACAACGATCCGCTAAAAGACCTTTTTTCATTAGAATAGTTCTATTTCCCTATATTAGAATTTTATGTATAATGCGCCCTCAATTTCTGGCGCACCTCGGTCTGCGCCTGTATTCAAAGCAGTCAAGCCACGATTAGCTCGAAACAAACTAACTGTTTCCGCCTAGACCGTCCCATAACAAAGCCCCGGGCTTGTAATGGATGGGCAGATACCAAAATCTGTGTTCTGGAGAACATCAACAATATGTCATTTGAAACCCTTGGCCTTCGGGCTGAATTACTCCGTGCTGTATCCGAAAAAGGTTATACCACACCCTCGCCAATACAATTACAGGCGATCCCCCCTATTCTTGAAGGCAAGGATATTATGGGTGGTGCACAAACCGGCACCGGCAAAACAGCGGGCTTCACCCTCCCCCTGTTACAAAATTTAATGTCAGCGGGTAAGCACCAGAAAGGCCGAGCTATTCGCGCACTGGTGCTAACCCCAACCCGTGAGCTGGCTGCTCAGGTTGGTGAAAGTGTTGAGATTTATGGCAAACATCTACCATTAAAATCCACGGTTATTTTTGGTGGCGTCAGTATCAACCCGCAAATTAAAAAACTGCGCAATGGTATCGATATACTGGTTGCCACACCGGGCCGCCTGCTCGACCATGTCAGCCAGAATACAGTTGACCTTTCAAAACTGGAAATACTCGTGCTTGATGAAGCTGACCGCATGCTGGACATGGGCTTTATTCATGATATTCGAAAGGTATTGGCACTGGTACCCAAACAGAAACAGACCTTATTGTTCTCAGCTACCTTTTCTGCTGACATTAAAAAACTCGCCAACGGCCTGCTTAATTCACCCACATTAATTGAAGTTGCCCGCTTAAACACGGCAACAGAAACCGTTACCCAGGTTGTGCACCCGGTTGACAAAAAACGCAAACGGGAATTACTTTCTTTTTTAATTGGCTCAAATAACTGGAAGCAGGTACTGGTTTTTAATCGCACCAAACACGGTGCTAATCGTCTTGCTGAACAGCTGACAAATGATGGCATAAACTCCGCCGCCATTCATGGCAATAAAAGTCAAAGCGCGCGAACTAAAGCACTGGCTGATTTTAAATCAGGAAAAATTCGCGTTCTGGTGGCAACCGACATTGCAGCACGAGGCATTGATATTGATCAGCTTCCACACGTGGTGAATTTTGAGTTACCCAATGTTGCCGAAGATTATGTGCATCGCATTGGGCGAACCGGACGTGCAGGTAAAGAAGGTGAAGCCATGTCACTGGTGTGCATAGATGAACACAAACTGCTTAAAGATATTGAGCGCCTAATGAAACGTGATATTCCTAGCGTGGTGATTGACGGCTATGAACCCGACCCTTCTATTAAAGCCGAACCCATACAAAATGGTCGAGGGCAAAATGGGCGCGGACGCCAGCAACAAAGAAGGCGTCCCACGGGAAACAACCAACGCTCGGGAAATGGCAACCAGAACAGACAACGAAATCAGCGTCGCGGCAAATCTAACCAGGCCGCTTAGAGAGATACTAACTAGCAATTTAATTTACTAAAAAATATCTATTTTAAAAAATTCAATCCAGGAATAAGACATTGTTAACAACTGCAAATATCACGATGCAATTTGGCTCAAAGCCACTTTTCGAAAACGTCTCGGTAAAATTTACCGATGGTAATCGCTATGGCCTGATCGGTGCCAATGGTTGTGGAAAATCTACCTTTATGAAAATTCTCGGTAGCGATTTAGAACCTTCTGCTGGAAATGTTTCTAAAGACCCCGAGCAACGTATTGGTAAATTAAAACAGGATCAGTTTGCCTACGAAGAATTCAGTGTTATCGACACCGTACTTATGGGCCATGAAGCACTGTGGGCAGTTAAGTCTGAAAAAGATGCCATTTATGCCAACCCGGAAATGACCGAAGAAGATGGTATTCGCGCCGGTGACCTTGAAGCAGAATTTGCTGAGATGGATGGTTACACAGCAGAGGCTCGTGCAGGTGAACTATTAATCGGCGTTGGCATTCCGGTTGAACAACATTATGGCCCGATGACTGAAGTAGCTGCGGGCTGGAAATTACGTGTGCTACTGGCACAGGTTCTATTTTCTGATCCAGACATTATGTTACTCGATGAGCCCACTAACCACCTGGACATCAACACAATCCGCTGGCTAGAAGGGGTTTTAAACACACGTAACTGCACCATGATAATTATTTCCCATGACCGTCACTTCCTCAACAGTGTTTGCACACATATGGCGGATTTAGATTATGGCGAGATTCGCATGTACCCGGGTAACTACGATGAATACATGACCGCCGCTACCCAGGTGCAGGAAACATTACTTGCAAACAATGCTAAAAAATCTGCACAGGTTGCAGAACTTAAAGCTTTTGTAAGTCGCTTCTCTGCCAATGCATCAAAATCAAAACAGGCAACCTCACGGGCCAAGCAAATTGATAAAATAAAACTCGATGAAGTAAAACCATCAAGTCGTAAAAATCCATTTATCAATTTCGAAGAAGACAAAAAACTTCATCGCCTGGCTTTAGAAGTTGAAGGCTTAGGAAAAACATTTGAAAAAGAAATTTTTAAAAACTTTAACCTTATGACAGAAGTTGGCGAGCGCATTGCCATCATTGGTCCTAACGGCATAGGTAAAACCACTTTATTAAGATGTTTGTATGGCGATATTGAGCCCACAACCGGAAATGTAAAATGGTCTGAAAATGCAGAGCTGGGTTATTACGCACAGGACCATGCGGCGGATTTTGAAAAAGATAAAACCCTTATCGACTGGATGGGAGAATGGGGTAAAGAAAACGATGACGAACAGGTAATTCGTGGCACTCTGGGTCGCTTATTATTTTCACAGGATGATATACACAAATCAGTTAAAGTACTTTCCGGTGGTGAACAGGGCCGCATGTTGTTTGGTAAATTAATGCTACAACGTAATAATATTTTATTGCTGGATGAGCCCACCAATCACATGGACATGGAGTCTATTGAATCACTTAACCTTGCGCTGGAAAACTACCCCGGCACCTTAATTTTTGTCAGTCATGACCGGGAATTTGTTTCTTCACTGGCAACCCGTGTTCTCGACATTACCGCAGAGGGCATTGTCGATTTCCGCGGCACCTATGAAGACTACCTCGACAGCCCGCAAACAAGTAAGGCAAAGAAGCAGGCTTAATCAGGCAATAACCTGGGATTGGCACTTTTTAATACCCACCATCAGTTCAGGTATATGAACTGATGGTGGCTAATGCCACATCCTCAAAAATACTTTCCATTTCATTGACAAGTTACCCATGACCTCATTCTCATCACTGCCCTTATCAGAAGAATTTTTAGCCAACCTTAAATCATTAGGTTACCTGGAGATGACACCGATACAGCAACAAAGTATTCCCCAGGTTTTAGCGAACAAAGACATTCGTGCACAGGCTAAAACCGGCAGCGGTAAAACCGCTGCTTTTGGCATTGGCTTATTAGATAAGCTCGAATCGAAAACCTACCTGACGCAATTTTTAATTCTTTGCCCGACACGGGAATTAGCCGATCAGGTCAGTAAAGAAATGCGTCGCCTTGCCCGCCCAATACCCAATACTAAAATATCGACTCTCTGTGGCGGCACACCCATAGGTCCTCAGTTTGCATCACTCGAACACCATCCGCATATCGTGGTTGGCACACCGGGTCGGGTCTTAAAGCATCTGGAAAAAGACACGCTTAAACTCGATAATTTAAATTGCCTGGTACTTGATGAGGCAGACCGCATGCTGGATATGGGTTTCTCTGATAACATTATGCGCATCATTGATAGAACTCCCCAGCAACGACAAACCCTGTTATTTTCTGCCACTTTTCCCGATCAAATTAATAAAATCAGTCGTTCGATTCAAGCTGATCCGGTAGAAATTCGGGTTGAAACACTTCATGACGATGCAAAAATAAAACAGGTTTTCTATGAAATAGAAAAACACACCCGCACCTCAACACTGGTCTCTTTATTAGAACACTACAGCCCACAATCGAGTGTTATTTTTTGTAACCGAAAACAACAATGCAAAGAGCTTGCAGAAGAACTCTGGAAACGGGGCTTTCATGCGGTTGCCTTACACGGTGACCTTGAACAGAAAGAACGAGATCAGAAACTGGTACAGTTTTCAAATAAAAGTAGCTCAATTTTAATTGCCACTGATGTGGCGGCACGTGGCCTGGATATTAAAGATTTAGAAGCCGTAATTAATTTTGAACTATCACCCGACCCTGAAATTCATCTCCACCGTATTGGCAGAACGGGTCGTGCAGGAAACGAAGGCCTGGCCCTGAGTTTATTTACGCCATCAGAAACCCCTAAAGTAAACGCCATAGAAGACTATCAGAAAAAACCGCTTAATATTCAAAGTACCTCTACACTAACACCCCGCGATAACAGCCAACTAAAACCACCCATGAGCACACTCTGCATTAATGCGGGTCGAAAAAATAAAATTCGTGCAGGAGATATACTCGGTGCATTAACTAAAAATACAAACCTGCCGGGTAAGCATATCGGTAAAATTGATATATTTGATATTGTAACTTATGTGGCCGTTGAAAACACAGTAGCTAAACAGGCATTAAACATTCTTTCTGAGGGAAAAATAAAAGGTCGTAAATACAGAGTGAGAAAAATTTAATATTACAACATTATAGTTGTGTAGGGCGGATCAAGGGTCGCAGATCCAGCATTATTACAAAAAAGCTGGAACCACTTCGTTTGTTCCAGCCTACAAAATAGTTTGATTTTTTTCTAATTTATAAATCACCTGCAGACTATGCCCCTCTCCCGACCCGATTGTAACAACATTCTCAGCGGCATTCGCAGACTCTACACAAAGCATTTGTAAATAACCATCCCTACCCAAATCCCCCATTTTATCCGCAACCTGTTCTCCTGGATTCCAGACAACGGTAGACTGACTTCCCAGCTTGGTAATTCTTATCTTTCTTTTTTCATTATCAATTATCACATCATCCGCTGTTTGTAAATAAACCCGATCCACTTCACCATCAATATGCAGATCTCCAGTTTGTTTTTTACGTTTAAAATCATCCGGCTTATCCAGATAGTCTGCTCCATCTAAACCAACTACACGCGTACTGCCGATATCACCCACATTAAAATAGGTGTGTAGTGCTTCACCGATGATGATATCTTGCTTGCTATTATTAAATGTGGTCAGTTCCAGCTTTAAAAATGTACCTATGGTTAATGTATATTCCACTGTAATTAAAGCAGGACACATTTGTTGAATTGAATCATCAAGTCGTTTTATATTAAGTTTAAAATTTATTCTTGTCTCACCAGAAGCCAGTTGCTGAGTAGAACCAATCTCCCATAAAACCGTACGCGCAAAACCATGCGCCGGAAATAAGCCATTATTTTCATGGGCCCCAAACCACGGCCAGCAGACAGGCACACCACCTCGCACAGATTTACCTACAGCAAAACAGGCATCCTCCGATACCCAGATAACCTCATCCTCTCCCCTGGGCAACCAGCTGAGCAAATGAGCACCCTGCAAACTTATCAGCGCTTGCGCCTGTTTATTCTTTATCTCGACAGCAGGAATACCACCCTTGCCCATTTTGAAGTTAATGCGGGCCTCAGCATCGGACAGCCCATACACTTTATTTAATATATCTAGTGAAGGTGTAATCATTCATTTAACTCTGTTATAAAAAAGTTACGTAGGGTGGGTCAAGCGAAGCGGATCCACCAAGCACACTATTTAACCGCCACAGCAATCAAAACTTCCGTATTAAACCAGATACCTTCATCACCAACCAGCTCAGATATTTCCACCATATGCTTTTCCTTAAACTCTGTTTGCTGATCTTCAGTCAGTTGATTTAACAGCCCCCGATAACCTGCATTCCAGACAACATCCCACCACATCTGAGCATCCGTCATGTGATAACCCAGAGGCAAATGATGAACCTCTACATTAGTTATACCCACTCCTGAAAATTGCTCTTCTATTAACTCCCTGGTTGCCAGTCGCTGCCATGAAAGCGTCGGCACTTCTTTACCATATGACTCATAACGGTTTAAAAAAATATCAGACATGGGTAAAAAGGCTTCGCCGGTAAAAGTACTAATCGCAATTTTTCCTCCACACTTTACAACATTGCTAATATTTTTTAACGCACTGGTCATGTCCTCTAAAAAAAATAAACCAAAGCTACTGCAAGCCACATCAAAAGTCTCACTAGCAAATTTCAGCTTATCTAAATCCATCTGTAAAAATTCAGTATTATCCAACTTCTTATCGGACGCTTTATTTTTCGCCTGCTGTAGCATGCCACTAGAAAGATCGATGCCAGTCACTTTTCCCTCGCTTAGCAACTCAGCAGCGGCCAGTGCAACAACACCGGTGCCCGTACACACATCAAGTAACTGATGATGCGCCTGCAACTCAAGACATTCCATCATACCTTTAGCGGTTTGAGGAAAAAAAGACAGGGATGGATGATCATATCCATGCGCGACCGTATCAAAGCCCTGTTCAATCATATTCTTTCTATCTTGATCTGACATTGTTGTTTATCCTTTGAGTCACTTTTTGTCTGCACAATAGTATACATAAATAATTAATACCTTATATAACATTAATTATGTAAATAGCATTCCCAACATTAAGCGTATACGTTTTAAAATTTAAGCGTTGTTAAATAATATACTTGCATAGTTGAATTTAAAATGATTATTATGCAAATATTTCAAATTGAAAACATAATGAGTCATTATGACAAATGAAACGAAAGGAATGCTACTCGGTTTAATTGGAGTCTGTGCATTTGGATTAACATTACCCGCTACCCGAGTCATTATTCCCTATCTTGACCCCATATTTATTGGTTTAGGTCGTGCTGTATTGGCTAGCGTATTTGCTGCAATTATTCTATTTATTTTTCGCCAGAAAAGACCCGACAGAAAACAGATATATCAACTAGCCATTGTAGCACTCGGTGTTGTTGTGGGCTTTCCTGTATTTTCATCCTGGGCCATGCAATATGTACCCGCCTCTCATGGAGGCGTTGTATTAGGGATTTTACCTCTGGCAACCGCTATAGCGGGTGTGCTTATTGCTAATGAAAGACCCAGCATATCTTTCTGGCTAATCAGTTTCGCAGGTTGTAGCCTGGTTGTTATATATACCCTTCTCCAGGGTTCCGAAGGTGCTCAAATGGCCGATTTAGCCTTACTGGCTGCCACACTCTCCGCGGCTATTGGCTACGCATTTGGCGCCAGGCTTTCAAGGGAATTGGGTGGCTGGCAAGTTATCTGCTGGGCACTAGTTTTATCATTTCCTTTCATAATAGTGCCCGCAATACGCTATGCGCCAGAATCATTTTCAGACATTTCAACCATCGGAGTTGCCAGTTTTTTATATTTAGCTTTGATTAGTCAGTTATTTGCTTTTTTTATGTGGTATAAAGGTCTGTCACTAGGCGGCATCGCCAGGGTTAGCCAGACCCAGTTACTCCAGCCTTTTATTACATTATTTGCTTCTGCATTGTTTCTGGGCGAAGTTATTGATATTGAAACAATGATATTTGTGTTTTTAGTTGTAAGTTCTGTGTGGCTTGGAAAACAAATGCCTGTTCGACAAGAATAATAACAGTAACAATTAATTTACAAGGAGAAAACTATAATGGGTCAACAATACACAGAAATATCAGATCAGTTAAAACAGTTTATAGATAATCAAAAAATATATTTTGTTGGTACCGCAACCGCTGACAGCAGGGTAAATATCTCGCCAAAAGGAATGGATTCATTACGTGTGTTAAATAAGAATCGAGTGGCATGGCTAAATGTGACTGGAAGTGGAAATGAAACATCTGCACACGTTCAACAAAAACCTCGAATGACCATTATGTTTGCGGCTTTTGATGGTGCACCAATGATTCTGCGACTGTATGGCGCGGCCAAAGTAATTCATAAAAACGATGCTGAATGGAAAGAATTATCCACTCTGTTTGAACCGACTCCAGGTGCCAGACAAATCTTTGACCTTACGGTTGATCTTGTTCAGACATCCTGTGGTATGGGGGTTCCCTTTTTTGATTATGTAGAAGAAAGGAATCTATTAGATGATTGGGCTGTAAAAATAGGCGATGAAGGCATTAAAGAATACTGGGCGCAAAAGAACCAGCTAAGCCTTGATGGAAAACCAACAAACATTATAAGCAAAAACACCTGAGGAACCCGTATTGAAATTTCCAGTTTACAAATTGGCAAGACTGATACTTGATGAAATTAAAATAGAAGACAAAACATCTATTTTTACACTACTTTCTAATAAGGAAGTAGTTAAATATTATGATCTTGCTGCATTTGAGAAAGTACAGCAAGCAGAAAATCTCATTCAATTATTGTATTCAGGGTTTCAGGGTTATTCAGGTGTAAGATGGGCAATTAGATTGAAAAAGGATCACAGGTGTATTGGCACCTGTGGTTTTAATTCCTGAAGCATTGCCAGCAGATCGGCTGTAATTGGTTATGATATTAACAGGAATTACTGGGGTAAAGGCATTGTCACTGAAGCCCTTAGTGTAATTATTGCCAAAGCATTTGAGGGCGACTTATATTATTGCGATAACATCAATCGAATTCAGGCCGATACGGTACCAGGAAACCTGGCTTCTGAAAAAGTGCTTATGAAGCTGGACTTTAAAGAAGAAGGCATCCGTCGCCAGGCGGGTTATTGGAAAAACGAAAACCATGATCTAAAATGTTTTAGCTTAGTTACCATGTAGGTACGCCTTTAGGTGCACATTAACTATATAATTTCATCACTGCTGTCCCGTTAACCACTAGAGGCATGAGTTAGGGATGTCTCGATCAGAGTGAAACGTTCGTTAATCACATAACAATGCGCTTTAAACATAAACTAATTTCGTTTAACGGAACAGCAGTGTAAATTTATATAAAATAAAAACAAATATCAATTGATTAATAGGATGGATCAAGCGAAGCGGATTTACCAATTAATCATCACATACGCCAAGTCCGCCTCGCCTGATTCAGTCTACAAAAATATATCCTGAAAAACAACCAATATTAAAATGCAACAAGCCCCTTTAGTTTTACAATCTCATCCTGAATAGTTGTACGAGCATCCTCAAAAGCAGTGGCAGGCAGTTTTTCCAGTTCTCCATAAATGCTAAATGTAGTTAATACTTCTTCTATCTTCTGTTTGCTTACCTGCGCAGCAACCGGGCTTATACTTAAAGCCAGTTCGTAATAATGCGTCCAGGTTTGTAAATACCGAACATCATCAATACCTTCACGATAGGCCTCCCATTGTATAGTTCCAACCGGCCCCTGTTGACTAGGGTAAGTTGTTAAATGATCTCGATAAGAAAATACCTTAGTACTCCAAATATCAAAATCATCATATGGATTATTTCTAACATGCTGGTACACATAAGGGAACACACCATCAAGGCCCGTTAGCCAGAGATAAAACCCAGCATAAGAACGATTTATAGAAGGGTTTTCCTGCATACTCTGCCAGTAATAACTTTGTGGGTAATTATCCTTAACCACCATGCCGTCGACCAGACCCTGAATATAATCTAAACTTCCGCCTAAACTCAGGTTGGCATAATCAAGTGGCTCATAGGGTATAGCACCCGCATTTAAGCCTGCCAATGAATAAATGTAACTAGAAGGATCCACCAATTTTTCTGCCCATTCACGTTTAATTGCGGTAATGACTTTCCCCGGAGTCTTACCACCTGTAACACCTAAGTTATGTATATTGTATGAACGATTTATTTGTATCACGATACGCTCATCGGAATTAGGTTCATCACGCCCATAAAACCAAGGCTCATACCCATAAACTTCCAGTAAATCCCTTAACGCTTCAGAGTAAGCTAATGACATTACTTTTCCATCCCAGGGTATCTGCTGAATAGCATCAAGTTTTATTGTTTGAGTTACAACATCCGCTCCATACATTAACAAACCGGTTAAACCATGATGCTTGATATCTTCAATCTGTTTTATATATCTTTCCAGTGACACCACATCAGAACCTGACGACTGTTCAGGTAACACGGCCCTGTGATAAGTCCAATAATCTTTTCCCGGCGCAAGAAGATCATAAGCCTGAACCTCAATACGCAAAGGCACGCTAGCTAACAGTTGCCCATTTACATCCATTAATGCAATAGTAGAAAAATATTCACCTGCTTCTGTACCCGCTGGCACAGAAACTCTTAACGCAAACTGTCGTGAGGTAAACGCTTTCATACTTGTACGCACATAATTTAGTGCGGGTAAAGACGGCAAGTTAGACGTGCTCCAGGCGGCTTGTCTAATCTGCTTGATATCACTCAGCTTTGCTCCATCTCCCGTTAAGTCATCTGAAATTAACAACTCCGGTATATAATGCGGAAAGAGTGATTTATGGGGTGAAGCACCCGCCTGCCACCAGTTTTTAACCAGATAAAGTTCTGCCACATCTAATGTCTGCCCCGACGCCTTCGTTGGCACCGTTGCCTGAACAATTAAGTCATCAATACTTTTTCGGGAATATACATTAAAGAACAGGGTTTCTTTTTCATTCGCCGCAAGTCTATACCCAAGCTCATTTACTATTTCATTTTCAAGTGGCACCGTACCTTCATACACAGCATCAAAGTTCGCCTTCTGGTAAAAAACAGTATCGTTACCCAAAGCAATTGTATCGGCTAATTTTGCTGCATCCTGTGGTGCACTATAAATTGTTTCATGTTGTTGCCAAATTCCATCATTACGTGTTGTAGTTATAAACGATTCAATCGGTTTATTTTTATCAAACAGAGACTGATCATAAATAACGAGTTCATCCATCACACCATCCGCTGGAAACGCACCAGAACGATGACTACCAATCGAAAAATTATCTGCCAGGGCCTGAACGCCAGACCAGGTTGATATTTGACTTCGATATGGAATGCCATCAATTACAAATGATAAATGTTGTTGCTCACCGGTCAGGTCCCAGATCAATTCAACACGATGCCATTCCCCTGCTTTCCAGGCAGAAACAACACCGGTACTTCCATCGCCCCCACCCGCAGGTTCATAATAAGATGTAGACGCTTCTTTCTGGTTGCCCTGTGCATCATCAAAACGGAAAACAAAATATGTTTTACTAGAGCTTGGGCTGTAGTATATAAGAATTCGAAATGGAGATGCATCAAACAAATACCTTATTTGTGAATTTTCAAATCCATTCCAGTTTGGTTTAAAATTAAATGAAATACTGCCTTTTAAATTATTCAATCGCCCAGGTGCTGGAAATGACAACACATCCCCAGAACCAAGCTCTACTCCTTGCCCTACCAGGGCTTGAGAAAAAACGGGTGTGCCAATGACGGTACCCTGCGCAGCCTCAACCCTTTGCAGGGACTCTAAAGAAGAAGCGAATGAAATATTACTCAACTCATTTGCTCCAGGGGTAGAATAAATTTCCAATTCATCGATAACACCACCCGCTACAAGCGCACCACCTTGAGACGCACCAACTGAAAATTGACTGGGAGCAGCTTGGATATTAGTCCAGGTATGCTTTAACGTTTTTGTATGTGTTTTATCAATTGTATATTTGAGATACTGCTCACCAGCAGGCAGACTTAAATCCCATTCTATGTCAATAAAATGCCATTGACCCGCCAACCACGATTCGATTAAACCTGGCTCCACTGAAGAACTGGACACCTCACGTTGCGCCCCACCACCATCATCAAAACGAAAAACAAAATAACTCCTTGTCGAACCCTTATAAACAAACACCCGGAACGGACTTGCATCTAACAAATAACGGGTATGCTCAATAGCATTACCATCCCACTCAGGCTTAAACCAGAAAGTGGCCCTGCCTTTTATTACATCAAGATTTCCTGCGCCTGGAACTTTTACATCAACCCCCGCATTTGCGAGCAAACCATTGCCGTTAACCGCCGTCCCAAACTGAGTTACACTATTAACGACACCATTAATAGAAGTTACAGATGATTTATTTTCTAAAGAAAGGTACAGCTCACGATCAGGTTCAATATCAATATTTAATTCATCAAATGAACCTTCAGCTGCATTTGTTCCATTTAGTCGACTACCCACTGTAAACGAACAGGCAATTGCATTAATTCCATGCCAGGTATTTTTATTTTTTCGACTATATTTCCCATCAATTGTATAGGCTAAATACTGCTCACCTGGATTCAGGGCTAAATTCCATTTAACCTCAATATGATGCCACTCCCCAGATTTCCAGCCTGTCACAATCCCCTGACTTCCATCACTGACACCCTGTGGTTCAAATACTGATGTTGACACCTCTCTCTGGTTACCCTGGGCGTCATCATATCTGAATACAAAATAAGTTTTACTCGACCCTTTATAAACAAATACTCTAAAAGGGCTAGCATCTAATAACATTCGAGTATGAACAATATCATTCCCATCCCAGTCAGGCTTAAACCAGAAAGATATTTTACCAATACTTGGATTAATTCGATTATTTGAATTAAATGATAAATAACTATCAGCCTTCAGGTTTACGGCATTATTCGATATACCCGGCTGAAAAAGAATATTTCGATAAGAAGGATCAAGTAAAGCGTCTTTAACACTGCCATTTTCATCTAATATTTCGACTGCATCAAAAGACATTGAAAACGTATTGGGAAGTAATGTAGGCAGCGCCCCAGGACACACAGCGGCAAACAACGGTAAAGAAACCAACCCCAGAACAAGAAAACAAACAACATAAAACACACCACAACATTTATTAAGAAATTCAATTACATACATCATAATTCCCCCTGATTTTATTATTTTTATATCGCGCTGTAAGCGTAATTTTATTTTCAAAACCGAAATATCTATTCAGTATTGCAGGCCTCTATAGAAAAACAGCACTCACACACAAATAAAACATTCATTAATTATTAACAATTAATATACGAAAATATTATAAAAATTAAAAACAGCCAGAAGCGGCAAAAACAATACTGAAATAAATAACTTTGACGCACATGCCACTACATACTTCCATTTTCCCGAGTGACGCCCCGAGTGACGCATGGGGAAATTGATTTATTATTCTATGTTAAAGGTATGCGCTAATGCAACATTTTTATAACCTTATGAAACACCAAAACATTTACACCGATTAGAGCTAAATCTTTAGGGTGGATCAAGCGAAGCGAATCCACCAATGAGACATAACAAAACGCCGGATTGAGGGCGTTCAAAACTCTGTGTCACAGTTAATTTAAATATCCAGTACGTTATCTAAACGAATTAATGGGGTCAAAGCCTGAGCTATCCCCACGAAATTCACTCGCATAATACTGATTCCATATAAGGTTTTATGATATTGACGGCTTCTTTTATGCTTTTCTCTGGTATTCGAAAGTGTTGTTGAGAAAGAAGTAATCTCGCCAAAAATATTACAGAATATGATTCTCGCTTACTCGACAATTTACTCTAACTTGTTTAGCTATAACCGTTTGCTTTCCAGCAACACCTACACACCAAAGAACAAATATTGTACATGCCGAAATTAAACACAAAACAGATCTTCTTTCTTGACTCATACGAATATTCTGAGATAAACCCAGGCCATAGTGTACCGATTTGCAGTCACGAAAACCTTCTTCTATTTGCATTCGGGTCGTATAAATTTTAACAATTTGTTTAGGTGTTCGTGACACGAGTGACAGTGACGAAACCAGAAGCCACGGTTCGCTTTCACGCTTCACATGAACCTTATTCTTTTTTGATTGGCGCTTCTTTCCTTTAAGTGTCAGAGAATGACGCTGTTTTTTTGACTTACGAATAAGCACTATAAAAGCAGATGATGGATTTTTTAACCCATTGAATACCGCCTAATGAATACCGCCTAAATATTTTTCTGTTCTAGTTGCCTTTTCATGAAGATCTTTAGCGCTAAACCATTGATCATCTTCGTTATTTTTCCAGAAAATATAATCACCGCCTCGTATCCGCCTCACCCAATGCCATTGAAATTATTTTTCTATATATTTATAGAAAGGTGTTTTAAAACCAGAGTCTGCGACAATGATAGGGCAACAATAATCCGGCAGCATAGTCGCCAGTTTGTCTAAAAATTTATGCTGAACTTTTCTATTACCGAGTTTAGATTGAGGGTGAACTTCTTCATACAAAGTAAGATAGCGCCCGCCCACTGGAATAGCCGCACGCAATAATGCCAGCTTTGATCCGCACATAAAGGCGACCAGTCAATGGCGATAACAGGTTCTGGTACGCATTTTAAAACGTATTGCATTAGCACCGTGTAAATAGGGTGACGTTCTTTATAAAGATATTTGTTTGATAAAAGACGATCCATTCTTTTTATTTTATGTTTGTCGTAAGCTTTGCCATCCAAGTGACGCCCCAACGAAGTGATGAATGCCTTTGCACTTTTTGTTAAGGCGAGAATGGCGGCTGTAAATGCATTGCGACGAACAGAATGAATAGATGGAACAGACTGAGAAAGTAACTTGTGTAATACTTTGACTGTGTGCATCGGATTCCCCGAAAAGTGAAGAGTTCAGGGAAAAATCCGATGCACATGCTGTTTTAGATCAACTATACAGGTTAAATTATTGTAATCAATTGTAGTAACTCAGGCTCTGTCTCCAATTAATTTCTTTTAGTTAAATAAGTCTTCACCATACTTTTGCTCCTCCTGCTTAGCTAATCCAGCCTTCTTGGCCTGATTTATTACACGCATAGGAACAGGATTATTTAGATTATCAATCATTTGTTGAACAATACTATCGGCACCTTCATTCAAACTAGCTACTATGTTATTTTCTGTAACAGCTTGTTTATTAAATTCAAAAAATTGTCTGTATATAACATTGCCATCATCAAGCTGACTCTCAACACTTGCATTATGTCTATAAGGAAGCAAATTATCAGCTTTAGGGTAAATTTCTGAAACCACTGAAACAGTTAAGTTACCTGTCTGCAACTTATAATTAACTTTTGAAAACAGCACAGCACTTGCGGCTGATTTTTGATAACTTATTCTCATCTGGTCATCAGTATCAATTTTACTAACTTTGACGTTACCATTTAAAAGTGGTTTTTTGAGCATTTTATTAGCATCAGTCATTTTCTTTGCAAACACTGATCTAAAATCGTAACTCTCAAGCTTCTTCATAATTGGTGCCGCTTCTTCCTCTGCACTTGACTGTCTTGCAGAATCAATAGCCATTACAATGAGAGCCCCCAACAAGCCTGTGTTTCCTGAATTGGAAGTACTAACCGTTACATTTAAATTATTTTGCGGAATAATTACTACATGATCAACATTTCCAATTTTTTCATAGCTTTGCGTATTCAATGCAACCTTTGTTGGCATCTGTACACAAGCCGGTAAGAAAACGACCATACTTAAAACTAATAACACTGACAATCTTGACGACATATTTTATCCTATATAATAAATATTTTATGATTCATGTTAAAAAAACAAGCCATTGAACAATTTTGGACAGGCCACGATGATTAAATAAACCTCATTTAATTCGGGCTTGCCTCCTTTTTTATCGTTAAATTAATCTGCCCCCCTTTTTCATAACTAAAGATTTCTAAATTAAATAGATCTACCACCTATTATATCTATATTAGAAACAATTGTGCTGACCCCAATATCTGCAATGTCAATAAGTTAAGCTTTTTTATGTAGATGCTAATTTATTCACACTTGACTACGCCATAACAGGCTTTGTTCGAATATATTCGAACCTACATCATAAAAATTTACCTTGACTTACTCGCATTGTCGTTTATTCAAGAATCACAACCAGTACATTTGTAATTTTACCAAACCCAAACGTTATAACTGAATAAGATTACGTAGTAATATAGGTTCTGACTTTCTCTTCTTTTTCATTTAATTCAAATACCTCGGCCCGAATATTATAGCTATGAGTTAAATCTATTTCGGACGGGTGATATATTATGGAATACCTTATAGGTATTTCATCAAATGAAGATATTTCAACACTGGCAATAACGATACTTGATAAATCTGCAACAGAACTATCTTCTATAACTATTTTTACTGAAGTAGAGTTTTCAAATGTAATTGCACTATCAAAATCAACCGTACCCGTTACATGATGACTACTGGTTGAGTTATCATTGCATCCATAAAATAAACTTAGAATTATCAATCCTGATAAAATTCTGTATAGGAACGATTGGGTTATCAGCATAACTATAATTATAGAATCAAAGATAGCACTGGAATCATAACCTCAAAGCCATAAACATATGAAATGGCCGTATCGGTGTCTGTAAAACCATCTGCGTCAGTAACTGTTAATGACACATTATATGTTCCCTTGCTGTTATAAACATGTGAAAAAGTTGGACTTGGCGAAATACTGCTTGAACCATCTCCAGTATCCCAGGAATAAGTAAGAGGAAGTCCATTTGGATCAAATGATTGTCTTGCATCAAAAACAACATTGTTCCCTAAGTAAATAGAGTATGAACTTTTCTCTAAACTTGCAACTGGCACTAACTCTGGGTAATTTTGTATAACTGAAGCAATATCTAAAACACTTAAGCCATTTCTTTGGCCAATATTTACAGGCTGAAGTGGTGTTATGGTCGGTTGATTGTTTTCTGAAAACGCAAAAGCACCATAATGCATTATTGAGCCATAATCATATACACCAATATCATCACCATCATTAATGTGCTGATTAAAATTATGCTCTCTTCCTGCTTCTATATTATTCCAGTTAATCTGCACAAAATTATTACGATCTTCTCTTGACTGCTCATGCCATAAACCTAATGCATGTCCTATTTCGTGAACAGCAGCACCAAAGCCACACGCCTCAACAACATTTAGCTGCTGGTTTCCGCCCCTTCTACCAACAAATGACCAGCAAGCAAAATCATTACTTACAATCGTCACGAAATCAGGAAAATCAGCAGCATTATTTACATCTCTCTCTATAAACTCCATTGCCGTATTATTACGCTAATGATCCATTGCATCTAGCATCATATTTCTAGTTCTATCTGAAACATTTGTACCAAATTGAAATGGTATGACATTGTTTACCCACCTCAATTTTTGGCCAGTTATAAAAACTGATTGTTGGGTAGTACCACCTGAATAAATTTTACTTTTTAGAGCCGTCTTATAACTATTTGCTTCCTCCACTGACCCTAATAAAATATCTCCTTCTAAAATAGCCAAACCATTTTTATTGTCATATACAACCTCCTTATTATAAAAATTAAAGCCACTAATGCAGGTAGTATCAGTGCCACCGGATGGGATCTGTTCATTTATATCTATAATGTTATCGGCTTTTACAGTTATTGCTAAAGTGACTAAGCTGAAAGAGACTAGGTAAATAATATTTTTTATCATGGAATCAATCCCTTTATTTTTGATATGTAAAAACGAGAATTTTCGGACAAGCCTTACGATTTACATTTGTGTGGAATGCAAGGCATGACATCATACTCCAGAAAAATTAATTAAATAGAATGGTCAAGTTTTTTAAACACTACAATTAACACTTTTAACTCCCATGCTTACTACACTCGGTGAAAGAACTTACTTTTTTTCTCTGTCCCCTATGGTACTTCCACAGAAATAATTCAAAGTAAATCTAACTCATTTACAAAATATTATATTTTTTATATTTTTTTTAAAATCAAACTATTAATTTTTAATTTATTGCAGCACTGAGACTATCAGCAAAATACACATACTACAATTTAATATTTGTAGGAAAAATCCTACAAATATTAAATTGACTTTTTATAAGTACTTAATAACTAAAACATTTAAAACCTATTTTTTTGTATATACCCCATTTGCGTATAGTGTTTATATTTCTCTTTTTTATTAAAGCCTTATCCTAAGTCAACTATTTTGTTTTTTTTTAAAAAAATATTACACCAGCATTATTTCCACTTATATAATGACACAAATTAATTCAACCTGAGTACAGCAAGCATTAAATAGGAATTTAAATAGTTATACAGAAAAACTTACTAAACATTCGTTCATTTTACTTGAAAAAAATAAAGAGTCGCGAGGATCTTTGGGAGCTAACGTTTGCACACCCACCCCTGACACTCTATCACCAAAATAAACTAACAATTTGGAGACATTATGAAAAAAATACTTTTAACAATTCTAAGCCTAATATCACTTTCAGCTGGTGCCGCTGAAACCACACCCTATGAAAAAATAGTTGGGATTGAGACGAGAGAATGGGGCATGCATGTTCAGGTTGATTTTACAGTGGGTAAGGACATTGGTTGCGAAGTATTACCGGGAACTACTTATATGCTCGATCTGCATCGAGACTTTATAGGTGGCGCAGGTAACTTTGATTTGACGCAATCGATGATTATGGCGGCTTTTATGGCTAATAAAAGCGTGTCCTTTCATCTATATCAATGCAATGCTTCAACTCGTCCATACGTTGGCTATGTGAGAGTGGTAAATTAATCAAACACTTGACACAAATCACTACCAGTACTGGGAATAATTTTTAACTTGCTCTCATAAAATAAAAAACACAACCATTCCCTTTTCTTATTTCGTTGTTTGGAGAATGTACAAAATTTATTATTTCTTAATATTTCTTAAAAAATATCCCCCAGCCCCTCTTTTGTAAAGAGGGACGTTTTTCAATATACCAACACAATATATGTAAAACTTCTATTAAACTTATTTCATAAGGTCATTTAATGAAAATAACAAAATTAGCACTTTTAAGCCTCATCTCCTTTTCTACAATTTCACACGCAGAAAGTGACTTTAAATGGGTTTTGTCCGCAGGCTTAACAGAAGGTGGTGAGACTTTAGCTGAAACCACTCTTGACACTAAATTAAAATCAGGTGGTTTGATTCTTTTACAGGGCGGTGGTGTGTATTCATTTGAAACAAGTGGCATACAGATTCAGAGCACCCTTGGTTATCACTTTGATTCAATTACCACAAGTGAAGAGACGGCGAATTTTGATCGCTATACCTTTGAGATTTTGCCCTTTTACAATGTGAATGAAAAAGTGAGAGTGGGTATTGGATATATCAATACCCTGTCAGCAAATTACTCTGGCCCATTAACTGATATCGATTTTAAAAATGCCAATGGCTCTATATTTGAGGTTGATTATAAATTAAACAACAAAGCCTGGGTGGGTGTACGTTATGTAAACCTTGAATATATTCCGGAGAAAGTTAATGGCACAAATATTGGAGGCCTTGGTGAAGCCATTCCTTTAGATGGAAATTATTTTGGAATAATGGTTGGGCTTACATTTTTATAACGAACATAGGGGTGGATTTATATAACTTACCAAACCAGGATAATTCTAAATTTAACGTAGGGTGGATCCGCTTCGCTTGCTACACACGGGAAAGAGCTTGCTTTTTTACTCTGCCCCCAATACCAGTAAGTTAAGTAATGCAGGTGCGAATTTATTTACACATGGCAACACTATAACAGGCTTTGTTAGAATAAGTTCGAACCTGCATCACCAGAATTTCCTTTATCTTACTGGCATTACTCTCGACTTCTATTAAACCTAAACGTGAGATTTTCTTTTGAAAAAAATAAATCCAATTAGCCCTGTAGTAAATAGCCATACTGAAGCTGGTAGCGGAACTACGGTACCACTAATCTGTATCTGGTATTCGTAATCGTTATTTACTCCACTGAAGTACAAGCGCTGCATGGAAAAATTCTGACCATCATAGCCACCACTTACTTCATCTGCCGGGCAGATCACGCCTGGAATCGCAATACAGACTGTTGAGTAATCAAAAACATTGCCATTGTATAAAACACTATCGGAAAGCGGGAAGTTTAATTCAGGTGTTTAAAAGTCTAGATCTGCTACCACATTAATATTTTCAAAAACGAACCTATCCCAGCCGTTTACCGGACTTGCTTCCTGGGTAAGATTAAACATGCCTGAAATATTGGATATTTGGGGTCAGCGTAAAAACCCTATAACTTCTTTGTCTTCGGGCCCCTCTTCAACTCAGTCACTCGTCGACCTGTTGACTCTTCTACTTCCAGCCTAAACTTATCATCACCTAATGCCATACCTTTATTTGAGGCATTACGTATTTCACTGATAACCTCATCATCCAAATGACTTATAAATAAATCTTTATATGCCTGAGTACGTTGTTTAACTGTTTTACCTGGTCGTTGATATAGCTCATGAGGTGTACAGAGTTTAGTCTGATACCCCTGGCCATTGGTTCTATAACTCGACCACCTATATTCTTCAGGACTATTACCCATATTAGCCCTGACTGGATTAAGCCCTATGTATCGCTGACATATTAGCAGGTAATTATCGGCATCAACCACACACGATTTGAAACGCCCTTCCCACAGTGTACCCGTTCTTCTATAGGTGTAATTAAAATAGCGAACATATTGCCTCCCTAATGATTGCATCATATTTCTGCGAGAATTCTTCCAACCAGTGAGCATAAGCTGCAAAATCTTCTTCTGAGCCAAAACAGATTTGTCGATTATTACCGCGTTGAATTATATGCTGTGGTATCCCAGGCAAACAGAGTCGGGGTAAACGGGCCATTTTTCATCCTTGAGCATGGTGACTTGCTTTGTGAGTATAACTGATTCTATTTAAGATCGAGAGTTTTTACTCTGACCCCAAATATTCCTCTGACCCCAAATATTCCAAATATTAATTGATTAATTAAAGCGAAAAATATACGACTTAACACCTTATTTGATATTAAAAAAAATTGCTCAATATTAACTTTTAAATTACTACATAAATTGGAGGAACTTAATTTCTAAGCTCTCCATACCGCATTTCCCCTTAAAGAGAACACGTCAAACTGAGGCTGGTTTATTATCTCTGTTTAAAAAATTCCTCGCCATAATTATTATCAATTTTTGCATTAAATTTCCCCGTTAATTTTTAATTGAGGGAAACTAAGATCGCAATCAATCAAAATCTAAAAAAAGAGCAAATCCCACAAGTTATAGCAGTTACTGCTACAACATCAGTATCTGCACTTCCACCAATTTCTATTCCACCCAAGGACAGATTTACTGTAATTTCATCTGAATTGATTGAAGCATCTACACCTAAAAAAAGATCTGAAACACTAACAGATAAACCGTCACTACTTACACTCGCAGCATAGGATGACAATAAGTTACTTTGCGAAACTTCACGCCGATCTCCATTTATAATTAACTGACCAGTAGCGATTACAATGCCCCCGGCCAAATTAACTCCGTCTGCACCAACAACCGCTTCAATATTCACCAATGATAGACCACCAGCAGATAAGCTTCCATACAGATTAATGTTGCCATCTGTAATGTCTAAAGTCCCATCAATATCTATGTTTTTATTCGCTTTTATTCTAACGAAATCCATACCACTATCATCATCAGATATAAATAATCCAGAGATTTTTTTTGATCTAATATCAACTAAAGCACCTGCAAACCTGGTATTAAACCAATCAGAGGTAAAATCTGCATGGGTACTATCAAGAACATGGTCATTACGCTCGTAATTATCATAGCCTGTGATTTTACCATCGCTAACAGTACCTAAACTCATATTTAAGTCATCCGTAAACTCATTATTATCGAAATAAAGACTACCAAAATGAGTTGTTGTAGCTGAAACAGGCTTTTCAGTGGGATATCTATCTCCATGAGACCTTGAAGCTGTTGGATCTAATAAAAACGTATGCAAATTATTTATCTTGTTATGACCAATAATTTGTTTAGATAATTCATGGGCAAATATCCCGCCACGGCTAAAACCTATTATTACAACATCCCATTCATCTGTTTTGTTATTAAGAAAATCACCAACAACACTTGCTAAGTCATCTACCTGTGTACCCAAAGAATAAGCTGAATCCCATCTAACTAAAAAATGTCTATACTGATTAGAATATACATCATCTTTAAGAATTCCTGAAAGGTAAGTTTGCCATGGCTCGATATCTGATTCAAAATCAAAACCCGGCAAGGAAATGTATAATGTGGGCCTGAAAGTAAATTCTGTACCTGCTTTATGGGCATAAGTTACAATTGGAGTCTTAGTAACTGAGCGAACTTTGCCCTCAGAGAATGTAAACTGTCCCTTTTCTTTATGCTTCAATGTAACAGTGGGCTTACCAATTTCAATTGGTATATTCAGATCTGCCATCGGTATTATAATTATATTGTGACTATAATCCATACTCCAGTTTTCTTCTAAAGTATTTTCTGTAACATTATCTACAATACTAGATATATTTAATTGTTCAATTTCAGCAGTCTGTGATTTTTGTGTATTAACGCTATACTTTAATGACCCCGAAGTTGCACTATTAATATATATAAATACGAATGCACACACAGTAAAAAAAAAATTTATTATTTTCATTTTTATTCCTGATAAGTTGTATATTAAAAGCCTCGTAAAATCTCTTCAATTAAAATTAATAAACCCTATGGATGTTGCTATTATCTTTAGTATAACCAAATAGTATCCACATGAATTTTAATAAAAAAAATTAATTTTCTAGGTTTAAATGTACTCTCTATACTTAAATAAGACTTATTTTTTATACCATTAATTTCTATTTATTTTTTTGTATTTATATTTAAATACTGCGGATTCATTGCATCCACACTCCATCCAGGAAAATTATTACACGCCATAGTTTTGCTATTGTCACCATAAGTTATTGACTTACCAGAAACCGCTGCCGACAACAATAAAGCATGGTACGCTTTTCCTCTATCCGTAGAAATATCACCTATGAATATATGCATCAGCATTTAAAGTACTGTCATATATTGCAACCCTATCCCCTGCAAGTGATACATTAAAATCTTTAACCTCACACCAAGTGCTTGCACTTGCACTTCCAACACTCAACAACCCTGCTAAAACTACACAATGATTGGACTTTTTCATTTCACTTATACACCTTATTCTAATAATTAAATTCTAAATCTAGCCCGCTATGATTCTTGCACTATAACTATTTAAAGTTTCTCTAGATCATTCAGAAAAACATATTCAGACCAAGGGGTCAGACTCGTTGAAATAATATCTCTTTAAATGACGTGTTGGTGTTGACGTGCCATGGCATATTCTTTTGAAGAAATAAATTAGAAGTAAGGTAGCGTGTTTAATTTAACATTTCAACGAGTCTAAGCTTCCCCCAATAAAACGGACGGTTTAATTATCGACATTTTTCTCTTCGTATTCTACTGGTGTCATGTAGTTTAGAAAAGCATGTCTGCGGTTACGGTTATAAAAAATTTCAATATATTCAAATAG
>Ga0316207_10000754_pt1 | contig 46248 bp, 41 predicted proteins | sample 6weekpyrite_MG_FD_204943 | JGI IMG/M metagenome (GOLD analysis project Ga0316207, IMG submission 204943) | Microbial mat bacterial communities from mineral coupon in-situ incubated in ocean water Damariscotta River, Maine, United States -... | ecosystem: Environmental > Aquatic > Marine >... | reverse complement strand
CGTCCTGAATGAGATTGATACGGGCCCCGGCCTGCCTTACCTTGGCAATCAGTTTGCCGTGCCGTGGCCGGTCAAGCAAACAGACAACCAGATCGCTGACGCCCACACCTTTGGCTTTGGCAAGGGCCTGCAGGTTTTCCGCCGGTTCCGCATCAAGATCAACCAGACCATCCGGCAGTCCGGCACCAATGGCAATTTTATCCATATAGACATCAGGTACGGTTAAAAATTTACCGTCTCCGGCCATGGCCAAAACCGACATGGCGTTTGACCCGCCACGCGCGGTGATGCTTTTGCCTTCGAGGGCGACCATGGCAATATCGGTCTTGGGTCCATCCCCGGTGCCAAGGGTTTGGCCGACATATAAATCCTTGGCGTCGCCCTTGGCCCCTTCGCCAATACGCACGCAGCCATCAACGGGAAGTTCATCCAGTGCCAGCTTCATGGCTTTGGCCGCGGCAAGATCGGCCGATTTTTCATCGCCCAGACCGATATATTCAGCCGCTGCCATCGCAGCCATTTCCGTAACCCGCACCGTTTCCAGTGCCAGATTGCCATCAATCAAATTATTTTTTGTCATGTCTTATGGTGACGGTTTCAGAAGCCGTTGCCAACAAAAAAATGACGGACAAGCCCCTAAAGCTGTTCAATGCGGATAACCGCGGGCGGGGCCAGAACCGGTTCAAGAACGGATATTTCCTGTAACGTCTTCATCAAATCGGATTCCCGGGTTTCATGAACCGTGATCACCACCGACACCGGCTCGCCCGGTGCCCGGCCCCGTTGCAGCACTTTTTCCATGGAAACATTGTGATTTTTCAAAGACAGGGCAATACCGGCAAAAACGCCCGGCTCGTCAACCACGTTCAAACGAATGTAATAGGCCCCGAAATGCTGGTCCATAGGCAGCGTTTCAGGATCGGCCAGCGTTGAAGCCGGAACACCAAATGTGGGCAAATCATTGCCACGCGCGGCATCAATGATGTCGGCCACCACTGCTGATGCGGTCGGTCCCTCACCGGCGCCGCGACCTTCAAACATGGTGCGGTCAACAAAGTCACCGTCACAGACAATGGCATTAAAGACGCTGTTGACATGATTGATGGGGCTTTCAACCGGCACCATACAGGGATGAACCCGTTGTTCTATACCTTTTTCAGACAGCGATGCCACGCCCAGCAATTTAATGCCATAACCCAGTTCGCGGGCAAATTCCATATCCACCGGGGAAATGTTGCGAATGCCTTCGACATGAACGGCGGCGAAATCAATATCCGTTGAAAAAGCCAGAGACGCCAAAATCGCCAGCTTGTGCGCCGCATCAACCCCGTCGATATCAAAAGCCGGGTCGGCTTCGGCAAAGCCCAGTTCCTGCGCCTCTTTCAAAACATCTTCAAATTCGCGGCCACTGTCGTTCATTTCGCTCAGGATATAGTTGCACGTTCCGTTCAAAATGCCGAAAACCCGGGTGACGGCGTTGGCGGCCAAGCCTTCGCGCAAAGCCTTGATAATCGGGATGCCACCGGCAACCGCGGCTTCGAAACGGAGCGAAATACCGGCGCTTTCCGCCGCCATGGCCAAATCTTTGCCGTGGTGGGCGATTAACGCTTTGTTGGCCGTAACCACATGTTTTTTCGAAGCGGTGGCTTTTTCCACAATCGCTTTGGCAATGCCGTCCGAGCCACCGATCAGTTCCAGCACCAAATCAATATCATCATCCGACGCCATTGATACGGCATCATCAAACCAGCGGTAACCATCCAGCGACACGCCCCGGTCCTTGCCCCGGTTGTTGGCGGAAACGGCGGTGATTTCCAGCCGTTTACCGGATTTTGCCGCAAGCATGGATGCGTGCCTCTCGATAATGCGGACAACGCCTGCACCGACCGTGCCCAGACCGGCGATTCCAATTTTAAAAGTATCCGTCATGGTGTTTGATAATCCGCTAAAAATGATTTGATATTACGAATGGCCTGACGCGTACGGTGGACATTTTCAACCAGCGCAATACGCACATGCCCGTCGCCATGTTCACCAAAGCCAATACCCGGCGCCACCGCTACGTCGGCTTGTTCCAGCAAGAGTTTTGAAAATTGCAACGACCCCAAATGTGACAGTTTATCCGGTATCGGCGCCCAGGCAAACATCGTTGCCGGTGGGGACGGCACATTCCAGCCAGCGGTACCAAGCCCCTTGATCAGAACATCCCGTCTTTCCCGGTACAGGGAACGCATTTCGTCAACACAGTCCTGGGGTCCGTTCAGGGCCGTAGCGGCGGCCACCTGAATAGCCGTAAAGGCGCCGTAATCAAGATAGGATTTAACCCGCGCCAGCGCGGAAATCAGGTGTTTGTTGCCGCTGGCAAAACCGATGCGCCATCCCGGCATGGAATAGGTTTTGCTGAGGGATGTAAATTCAACGGCGATATCCCAGGCTTTTTTGATCTGTAAAATCGAAGGCGGTGGCCGATCATCAAAATAGACCTCGGCATAGGCCAAATCAGATAAAATATAAATACCGTGATGGTGACAAAAATCGACGACTTCTTCATAGAAATCCAGATCCGCCAATGTCGCCGTCGGGTTATTGGGATAGTTCAGCACCAATGCGGTGGGTTTGGGAACACTGTGCTGTACGGCCCGTTCCAGCCCGGCCATAAATGTCTGATCCGGGGTGACGGTGACATTTCGGACGGCGGCTCCGGCAATGATAAATCCGAACGGGTGGATCGGATAGCTGGGATTGGGGACCAATATCACATCCCCGGGTGTGGTGATGGCCGATGCCAGATTGGCAAGCCCTTCTTTCGAGCCAAGGGTTGCTATGGTTTCCGTTTCAGGATTGACTTCAACACCAAACCGGCGCCGGTAATACCCGGCGATGGCTTTACGCAAACCCGGAATGCCACGGGAATTGGAATATCTGTGAACTTTGGGATCGTCCAGGGTTTGTTTCAGTTTTTCAATGATATGCCGGGGCGGCGGCTGGTCCGGATTGCCCATGCCAAAATCAACAATGTCCCTGCCATCGGCCCGCGCTTTGGCTTTCAAAGCGTTGACTTCGGCAAACACATAAGGCGGCAGGCGCCTGACTTTGTGAAATTCCTGTTGCATAACTGATGACATGCCAGACAGCACCTTAAAGTGCAAGTCCCGGGGGGATTAGCTATCGAGATATATTTCCGCCCGCCTGTTGCCCGCTTCTCCGGTCGGCATGTACTCGTAGAATTCCGGATTTTGATCGGAAACGGCGCTAACGAACATGGAATCCGCCTTAATGCCGAAACGGGAAAGCGCACGGGCCACGGCGTTGGCCCGTTCCACGGAAACTTTAAAATTAATCATCTTGTGACGAACGGGATTTACGTTTTTTGTCCGGCTGCTGGCATGACCAACAATGCGGATTTTCGCACCGCGTTCTTTCGCCAACTGCGAAACCTGTGCAAGAATCCGGCGATCGCTGGCTGTCAAACGGGCCGAACCATTACCAAACAAAATCGTTGCCACCTTGGTTGAGCGTCCGGGAACAGGCAGGGCCGCCTGATTGAAAATGCCCGAAGTTGCGTTTTTAGGTACAGACAAGCCCGAAGTCCCGACCACAGGTATCGTCGGGGCCAAAGCCGATGCATAGCCGGTTTCAACACCGCTTGAGGAGACCACAACCGTTGGCAATTGAAAGCTGTTGCCGGGAAAAGTCGATGGCTGTGGCGTCGTTATCGAAGAAAGTGCCGGTGCAGAAGAAAGCGCAGAAGAAAGTGCAGGTGCCGGTGCAGGTGCCGATGGCGATAAACGCGCCAGTTCAGGGGCCGGTTGATTGGCCCGCGCTCTGATTTCAGCCAAACGCCGGGCCATACGTTGTTCAAACTGTTTTTGTTCAGCCGTTGTCGCAATGGAAAGACTGCTGGATGGTTTCGGCAATTCAACCAATGGCTTCTCAGGTGTCACGGGTGCGGCTGACTGTGCTTTGTCTGTTGCGGTCTCCGTTTTCTCGACCGGTTCTTTCACGGACGGTTCCGGGGCAGCTTCGGCGGTGACAACCGGGGTCACGGGAACCGCCGGTGGTGCCGGTGCCGTTTCCGGCTGCGAGGCGACATCCGTTGGCTGGACCAACGGGTTGACAGCTTCACCCTGTCTGGCAACGGCAGGGGCGCGTTTACGCCCGGATGTATCGGCAATTAACCCGTTGGCCAGTTGTTCACTGGCTTTCTGTTGGGCGTCCACATCGGACAGGTTGGGGAATTTATCATCCGCGCCCGGTGCCGGTTTGCCGCGATCCTTGGCCAATGCGTTTTCACCTTCGGCCGTTGCCGTCTGATCTGTCGTTTCCGGTTTGTCATCTTTAAAGGCATTGACCGCATTGTTATACCATTCTGTCGGATCCAGCGCTTCGGGCACTTGGGAACAGGCCGAAACAAAACCGGTCAGCAGCAACAATGTCAACAACCGCCCGGCCGGTTTGAAACGTAACGGCTTGCGGAGAGGCGTTGCTGAAACCTGCAAGTCATTGTCTGTATTTCCGGCTTTGATATCAGCAATCGTCATCAGCTCGTTTTTCATATGCCTGTTTTCCCCAAACATTCACGTTATAAAAATCTATCCACTTGATATGCCCAATTGATATGCCCTGCTGGCGGATATGTCCTGCTGGCAAGGTACTACCATATCAAGGTTATCAAACCCATAATAAATAGTTGCTTCACCCAAGTCTATTTAAATCATTGGCATTGCAGTATTTTTTGCCAACTGGTTTTAAGCCGTGCGAAGGCCCGGTCCATTTGCTTTTCCGGCAATCCACCATATCCGAGAATCAAGCCCTGCTTTTTGTTGGCCGCACCGGTATCATACATTGCTGACAAGGCCATGACCGAAACACCGATCGACGCCGCCGCCTTCGACAATTCCTGATCCTGAATGAGTTTACCCCTGCCCCCGTGTTCTACAATCCGGGCCAGCAAATGCATTCCCGCCGGGTCCGGTTCGGCTTCGATAAAGTTACCGAGATGAGATTTTATGGCATTGATCATCCATTGCTGGCGTTGTTTGTAAAAGCCACGCATACGCCGGATATGCGCGGAAAAATGACCGTCCCGCATAAATTCAGCCATGGCTGGCTGTAAAGCGAGCGGGGCATGACCATAAAGCAGAGAGGAAAATTTCAGAAACGACGGCAATAATTTTTCCGGCACCACCAGATAGCCGAGCCTGATCGCCGGAAACATAATCCTCGAAAACGTCCCTGCGTAAATTACCCGGCCACATTTATCCAGCCCCTGTAACGCCGACAGCGGGCGGCCACTGTAACGGAATTCGCTGTCATAATCGTCTTCGAGAATCCAGCTTTGATTGACATTGGCCCAATCCAGAAGTTCCAACCGGCGGGACAGGTTCATCACCACGCCAAGGGGATATTGATGCGATGGTGTGACGGCGGCCAGAACGGCATCCCCGGCAACTTTGCGGGCCTCGGAAACCGACAATCCCTGCTGATCCACCCTGATTGGCTCTATTTTCGCACCAACCGCCTGAAATGCGGCTTTCAAGCCACCATAGCAAGGGTCTTCAAGCCAGACCTTTTGCCCGGGGTCCACCAGCAACCGGGCCGTCATATCCAGCGCCTGTTGCGACCCCGAGGTGACAATTATTTGTTCGGGTCGGCAATTCAGCCCCCTTTCCGATGCCAGATATCGCGCTATTTGCTGTCGCAAAGGCGGATGGCCTCCGATTTCCGGAAATAAAAGCTGATGCCGATCAGGCGCGCGCCAGTATTTTTGCAGCAAACGGTTCCAGACGGCAAAAGGGAAACTTTGCAGACCGGAATGGCCGGGACGTAAAATGGTTTTTCCCCGGGGATGATCAGCAACCGTTGCCAAGACCCTTTGCCCTTGCCGGGATAAAACAGGGATGCTGTCAGCGACGTCGTCCGGCCCGTCAACAGAGGCAGCCGAATGATTCCTGTCCAGCAGCGCCATCGGCAAATCCCGGGAAACACAGGTTCCCGAACCGGTACGGCCTTCGCTGTAGCCTTCGCTCATCAAACGGTCAAAAACGGCGGTTACCGTATTGCGTGATACCCCCAAATCGGACGCCAACGCCCGGCTTGACGGCAAACGGGTTCCCGGCGGCAAGCGCCCCGATAAAATAATATCGGAAATTTGCCTGAACAATTGGTCCTGCAAAGTTTCTGTGCTGTCCCGGTCTACGGCCAAAGCCAGTAAGGGTGCGCGTGATTGCTGTGATTTCCTGGCCATGGCTTGACGTTCATTTACATATGTTTTCATAAAATGGCCCCATATAAAAACCAAAAATGGACCTTTTGCTAAAGACCACTTTAAAATAAAACGGCGATCAATCAACCACAGAAACGGATATCAGATTAATGGCAAAGACAACAAACCGGCAAAGCAAAACGGAACAATTCGCTGTAACACCCAGAACCCGCATCAAGCGGGCACCAAACCGGGCCGTGCATGACAAAAAAACCATTTATGACATCATTGATGCGACGCCGCTTTGCCATATCGCCTATGTCAAAGACGGTCAACCGCATGTCACCCCGACCTGTCACTGGCGCGAAGAGGACATGATTTACTGGCACGGATCATCGGCCAGCAGCATGATCCGGGCGCAGAAAACAGGCATTCCCGTATCCCTGTGCGTCAGCCATCTGGACGGATTTGTTCTCGCCCGTTCAGGGTTTCATCATTCGGTCAATTACCGTTCGGTGATGATTTTTGGCAAGGCCCACGTTATCGTTGACGAAACGGCAAAGAACAACACCCTGAACACATTTATTGATGGCTTGTTCCCGGGCCGCTCGAAAGATGTCCGGCCATCAAGCAAACAGGAATTAAAAGGCACAACCGTGCTGGGTATGAAAATAGAGGAAGTGTCCTGTAAAGTCCGCACCGGCCCGCCCGTCGATGACGAAACCGATTATGATCTGGATTGCTGGGCCGGTGTTATTCCGCTGCAAACGGTCAAAGGGACACCAATCGATTGTCCGCGACTGAAACCCGGCGTAAAAAAACCGGATTATCTTTAAAGTAACTAGAAATAAGTTAATCTGTGAAATAACTATTTTTAAGTTAATTTCTTAATTACGGCCTTGAGCAGTTGTTCCGCCGCCTGTCCGGGCGTTATCTCCCGGCTGTCCAATTGATCCGTGAGGCCTTGGAAATCAACCGCCTCCATTTCACCAAGGGCGGCTTCGAAACGCTGTGATAAGGTTTTCAGCAACCGGGCCTGAAGCCGGTCCCGGCGGCGGCTTTGCCCTTCTCCGGATGACATCAGGTGCTGTTTATGGGTCTGAATGGCTTCGCTCAGGTCTGTTATGCCTTTGCCTGTTTCGGCACTGGTAGGGATAACGGGTGCCGTCCAGCCCACCGTCCCCCGCCCTTTCAGTCCGATTCCCTGCATGGCTTTCAAATCGCTGGCCGTGCGCTCCCAGTCCGGGGTATCACATTTTGAAACCACATGAATATCGGCAATTTCCAGCACCCCGGCCTTGATCGCCTGTATTTCATCGCCCAATCCCGGCGCAGATACCACAATCACCGTTTCCGCCATATTGGAAATATCGACAGCTTCCTGTCCGACACCCACCGTTTCAATCAAAACCATATCAAACCCGGCAGCGTCCAGAATATCCAGCGTATCAAAACAGGCCCATGCCAGACCACCCAACGCCCCGCGCGTCGCCAGTGAACGGATAAAAACCCCGTCATCCAGCGTATGTTCGCCCATGCGCACCCGGTCGCCCAGAATGGCGCCGCCTGAAAACGGGCTTGACGGATCAACGGCAATGACGGCAACGGTCAGGCCTTCGCCCCGGAAACGGCTGATCAGGGCATTCACCAAAGTCGATTTTCCGCTTCCCGGGACGCCTGTCAGCCCAATGATGTGAGCGTGACCCGTATGGCTGTAGAGTTGACGAAGGGCGTCTTTGGCCTCATCTCCGCCGCGCTCGGCCAGCGAGATCATACGCGCCACATGAACAGGCTTTTTTTCGAGCACCCCCTGGATTAAAGCCTTTGCGGAAGGCCCCGTATTTTTGGTTTTTTTCGTCGCCATTGAGGCCCCGCTTAATCCGAACCCAAACCGGATTTATTGTATTCGTCCGCCAGATCACGATATCCGGGCCAGATATCGTCGAGCATTTCCTGATCGGAGGGACGCAATTTCCGTACAAACCGCGCCGGAGTCCCGGCCCACATTTCACCGGCGGGGATAATTTTTCCAGGCGGCACCAGCGCCCCTGCGGCGACCAGGGCGCCACTTTCGACCACGGCACCATCCATCACCGTTGCCGACATTCCGACCATGGAATTATTTTCTAAAGTACAGGCATGGATCAGACACATGTGGCCAACGGTTACATTGTCGCCAATGAAAGCACCATATTTTTTACGGTCCACATGGATAACGGTACCGTCCTGTATATTGCTGTTTTTCCCGATACGGATAATGTTGATATCCCCACGAACCAGACAGTTATACCAGATACCGCTTCCGGCACCGATTTCCACGTCACCGATGATCATGGCGTTGGGGGCGATGAAAGCAGACGCGTCAATTTTTGGATAAATCCCGCGAAAAGCAATGATATTGTCTGGCATGGGTGGTCCTTGAATTTAAAAAGCTGACGTTATTTGATCAATTTGGATAAACTGCGAAAGGCGGCGGTTCCGGCTTTTTGCAGCCATTCAAACACGACCATTTCGCTGTTGACGATATGTACCCCCGATGCAGAAAGGCGGGCAATGGCGCATTCCCTGTCTTTGTATTTCCGTGATGTGACACCATCGCTGACAACAAAAACATCGAAATTGCAGGCTTTTAAATCCAGTGCCGTTTGCAACACACAAACATGACTTTCAATCCCGGTGATAATGATTTGTTTTTTCTGTAATGAATTCAGGTCGGTCCGAATTTTTTCATCTTTAACCGCCGAGAAATGCATTTTTTCGAAATATTTGACGTTTTTCCTGTCATTCGTCCGGGCGGCGACATCAAGGGCCGAAATGGTCGCGCCCAGCGCTTTCGGATTTTGCTCGGTGACCCAAACCGGGACATCAAGACACAAAGCCGCTTCGGCTAACACATTGATCGGACCCGTAATCTGATGGCCATTGTCCATCACCGGCATCAGCCTTTGTTGCACGTCAATGACCAGCAACAGGCTTTGATTAACGTTCAGCAACATCCTTGTGCGCGCCTTTTTTCCAATGTGGTATGCATCTAAAATATGCGTCCGTTTACCCGCAAGCAACAGCGGAAATACATTTTTTACAGAATAAACACCCGTAAAATCCATAACGGCATTGACTTCGGCGGCGGAAAGCCTAATATCCCGCCATTATTTATATCAGGCCCTGAATGGTTGGGGTCACCAACAGGCCGGGCCTCGTCAGTTACAGTGCCCTCCCTAAAATGCCCCGGAAACTTTTCTTGCATGAATTTTTTTGATCTTGGCTTGAGCGAAGAAGTATTACGCGCCCTGAAAGACGTTGGTTACGAACAACCCACCCCTATTCAGGCCAGCGCCATCCCCTATGTTTTGATGGGACGCGATATTCTCGGCTGCGCCCAAACCGGAACCGGCAAAACGGCATCGTTCACATTGCCGATGATTGATATCCTCGCATCCGGTCAGGCCAAAGCCCGCATGCCAAGGTCGCTTATTCTCGAACCAACCCGGGAACTGGCCGCCCAGGTTGCCGATAATTTCGAGCTCTATGGCAAATATCACAAACTGTCGAAAGCCTTGCTGATTGGTGGCTCGTCCATGGCCGAACAGTTAAAAGTTCTCGACCGCGGTGTTGATGTGCTGATCGCCACACCGGGACGGTTGCTGGATGTTTTTGAACGCGGCCATTTATTGATGAACGATGTCAAAATCCTGGTCATTGACGAAGCTGACCGGATGCTCGACATGGGTTTTATCCCCGATGTGGAACGCATCGTCGGTTTGCTGTCGACCATGCGCACCACCTTGTTTTTTTCCGCCACCATGCCGGACGAAATTAAACGTCTGGCCGACAAATTCTTGATCAATCCCAAAGAAATTACCGTTTCCCCGCCTGCAAGCACGGCAGCAACCATTGAACAATGGCTGGTAAAAATCGATGTGGCGAAAAAAGACAGCCGCCATGGCGGGGCCCAGAAAACCAAGCGCAGCATCCTCAGGCAATTGATCAGGTCTGAAAACCCCAAAAATGCACTGGTGTTCTGTAACCGTAAACGCGACGTCGATATTGTCTGGCGGTCCTTGAACAGCCACGGCTTCGAAGGCGACCGGTTGCACGGCGACATGAACCAGTCGGTGCGTATGGAAACGCTGGCCAATTTCAAGTCCGGGGCCAAGAATTTGCTGGTTTGTTCCGATGTCGCCGCCCGTGGGCTGGATATTCCGGAAATGAGCCACGTCTTTAATTTTGACGTCCCCACCCACGCCGAAGATTACGTTCACCGCATCGGCCGCACCGGACGTGCCGGGCGCGAAGGGTATACGTTTATGCTGGCCCTGCCCGAAGACCGGAAATATCTTGAGGCCATTGTTAAAATTATCGGCAAGGAAATCCCGCTTTATAAAACGGATGCCGAAACGCCTGAAAATCCGCCTGAAAAAAAGCCGCAAAAGGAAGTTGATAAAACAGCAACAAAAACCGGATCCCGCAAACGACGCGAAACAAAACCGGCCCCGGAAAAATCAAACCCACCTACAGACCGTAAACCGGCCCCCGCCAAGGCCAAAACAAAAAAACCACGCGAACATGACAGGGAACCTGCCACACCGGTCAAAGGACTGGGTGAACATATGCCGGCGTTTTTAATGACCTCGCCGCCCGGCAAACAAAAATAACCCGCCCCCGGAAAACGACCTTGCCGAAGACGGGTTGCGATCCTGATCAGGTTGCCGGTTGCCATTCAAATTTCTGAAAAACATCGTCCAACGGCACATCAAACATGGCGTTTGTATAGTTGCTGATGGTTTTAACAGCCACCGCCGGTAATATTTCCAGCACATGGTCCTTGGTGAACCCAGCCGATAAAAACAACTGTTTTTCTGCCGCATCCACATGTCCGCGTTTGGCAACAACGGCCCTGACAAAATCACGAAGAGCGGAGAAATGCTTATCCTGAATTGGTGCGCCCGTCCGTGCAGCCTCGATAATTTCCGCATTAACGCCTGCCTTCATGCAGCCCCCGGTGTGGGCCGGAACGCAATAATGGCATTTGTTTTCAACGCTGACACAAAGATAGAGAAACTGCCGATCCGCCGGACTCAGGGTGCCCAGATTTTCAGACCCGCCCATAATCGACAAATAGGCATTTAACGCCGATGGCGATGACGACAGGGCACCGAGAATATTGGGAATGAAGCCAAATTTTTCCGTTACGGCAGCCAGATTTTCTTTGGCGCTATCCGGGGCTGTTTCCATAGTGTGAATAGTAATTTCATTCATTTTTTGTCTCCTTTTATGATTGTAAAAATTATATTTTAATTTTGGACCATTTAGTCCATAACTGACCTGAAAAAACAACCGGCCTGTTCCCTCCTTTTTATTCAGGCCGAAGCGCACTCAGTGCCACTTCGGCAATATCATTCAGCATGGTGCGATCCGGGTTGGCTTTGCCCATGACAAAAATACCATTGATGGAAGATGTCAGAAACCGTGCCAATGCGCGGGCGTTTTTGACCGGATTGATGGCTCCTTCCTGTTGTCCGCGTAAAACCAGTTGATGCATGGTGTCTTCCATCACCGCCAATCCCGAGGCACAGCGCTTGGCAATTTCGGCATCACACATCCCCAGTTCAACTGCCGTATTGTTCAACAAACAGCCCCGCCGGCCCTCGCTGTCAACAATCCGGTCAACAGCCCTGTTCAACAACGAAGCAATAACGTGATTGGCCGGGGCGTCAACATGCAAGGCCTGGCGGACGCGGGCGGTCACATTGTCTTTGTAATAATCAATGGATTGCAGGAACAAATCACGTTTACAGCCAAAAGTATCATACAGGCTGCTTTTCGACAGGCCCATAATCCGGGTCAGGTCATTCAACGACGTTGCTTCATAGCCCCGCGACCAAAACGCCTGCATGGCTTTTTCCAACGCATCGTTCCGGTTAAATTCGCGCGGTCTGGACATGGTCGCCCCAAACAATTGAACAGATTGAAGCCATCCTAATCATTAAAGACCGATCAGTCCAGTAATATTATCAAATCAACCCCGATAAGGGTGACGACGGGTCGGCATAGCGTTTTTTGTTCATGCGTCCGGCCAGATAGGCATCACGCCCGGCCTCGACTGCGGCTTTCATGGCCCGTGCCATCCTGATCGGATCATCGGCCCCGGCGATGGCCGTATTCATCAACACCCCATCCGCCCCCAATTCCATGGCAATGGTCGCGTCGGACGCGGTCCCGACTCCGGCATCGACAATCACCGGAACCTGGGATTGTTCAACAATCAGGCGGATATTGACCGGATTCTGAATCCCCAACCCCGATCCGATCGGTGCGCCCAAAGGCATGATCGCCACCGCCCCGGCGTCTTCCAGTTTTTTGCACAGCAACGGATCATCGGAGCAGTAAACCATGACTTTGAAGCCTTCACGGGTGAGAATCTCTGTCGCATCCAGGGTTTCAATCATTTGCGGGTAAAGGGTTTTTTCGTCGCCAAGAATTTCCAGTTTGACCAGATCCCAGCCCCCGGCTTCGCGCGCCAGACGCAATGTCCTTAAGGCATCTTCTTTGGTAAAACAGCCCGCCGTGTTCGGTAAATAAGTGTATTTTTCAGGATCGATAAAATCAATCAACATCGGTTGATCCGGGTTGTCCAGATTGACCCGGCGCACGGCAACTGTAACCATTTCAACCCCGGCGGCTTCGCAAGCCAGCCGGTTGGTTTCGTAATTGTCGTATTTCCCGGTGCCGATAATCAGACGGGAATTGAATGTCCGGCCGGCTACGATCAAGGGATCGTCATTTTCGCCTTCCGGTGAACCGCCGCCGATAAAATGGACGATTTCAAGCCGGTCGCCGTCTTTTAGGCGGGTTGCGGGATAAAGCGATCGCGGGACAATTTCAAGATTACGTTCCACCGCCACTTTCGGCCCGTCCAGCCCCATCACGTCCAGCAACCCCCTGACATCCAAACCATCCTCGAATGATTTTTTTTCGCCATTTATCGTTAAATCCATAGTAACCTTTTCGCTCCTTAATAAGGGACCCTAAGTCCATCCCTTTGAAGTATGGTCGGGGTGAGCCATCTATTCAACCCGCAAAAACTTATAAATCAGGGTGTTTCTTCCGCCCCCGGTCATGGTATAAGGGGCTTTAGGTGATTCTTCCAGGTTCGCCGGAATGCATTCAACAGCGAAGGCCATATCAACATGGACAAAAGTGTTCTTATTCTAAACGGTCCAAATCTGAATATGCTGGGCACGCGGGAACCTGAAATTTACGGTTGCCTGACATTATCGGATGTTGAAAACCTTTGCCGCGGCAAGGCGACAACGCTTGGCATTGAAATTGATTTCCGCCAATCCAATTCCGAGGGTGAACTGGTCAGCTGGGCGCAAACTGCAGGCACGGATTTTGACGCCATCATTATCAATGCCGGGGCCTATACGCATACTTCGGTGGCTCTGCTGGATGCGTTGCTGGCGTCAGATCTGCCAATTGTCGAAGTTCATTTATCGAATATTTTCAAACGCGAAGAATTTCGCCACCATTCCTACGTTTCAGAAACAGCGTTGGGGGTCATTTGCGGACTGGGGCCGGATGGTTACCTTTACGCGCTCGATGCCATTGCCGAACATCTGAAAACCAATCCATAATTCATTTCCCGGCAACTCAGCGCCGGAAAAGAAAAGACAAGACAATATAAAAAAAAAGGTAGTAAAAAAAGCATGGTCAAACCGACAAAACATTCCATAGACGAAGGTCTGGTCCGCACATTGGCCGATCTGTTAAACGAAACAGGGTTGAGCGAAATTGAATACGGGTTAGGTGATATGAACATCCGCGTTGCCAAAACTCTGGGCACGGGTACGGGGGCGCCGCTTCCGGCACCGCACGCGGCTGTGCAACCGGCCACCCCGACAGCGGCATCGACACCCACGGGCAACGCCGCCACGGATGAACTGGTCAATCACCCGGGGTGCCTGACTTCCCCTATGGTTGGCACGGTTTACACATCGTCTGATCCGGCGGCACCCGTTTATGTCAAGGTGGGCGACAAAGTCAGCGAAGGACAAACGGTTTTGCTGATCGAGGCCATGAAAGTCTTCAATCCCATCGTCGCCCCCAAAGCCGGAACCGTCACCCACATCTTTATTTCTTCAGGGGCCCCTGTGGAATTCGGCGAGCCGCTGCTCGTTATTGAGTAGGACTGCCCTATGTTCGAAAAAATCCTGATCGCCAACCGTGGCGAAATCGCCCTGAGAATCCTGCGGGCCTCGCGGGAAATGGGGATCAAAACTGTCGCCGTTCATTCAACAGCGGACACCGATGCCATGCATGTCAGGCTGGCAGATGAAAGCGTTTGTATCGGGCCACCGTCCGCTGCGGAAAGTTATCTGTCGAAAACCGCCATTTTATCCGCCGCCACCATCGCCGGGGCCGATGCCATCCATCCCGGATACGGGTTTTTGTCGGAAAACGCTGATTTCGCGGAAATGGTCGAAGACCACGGCATTACATTTATCGGCCCCAGCGCCGAGCACATCCGTTTGATGGGCGATAAAATCGAAGCCAAAAAAACCGTCATTGCCGCCGGGATTCCCGTTGTTCCCGGATCGGACGGCGAAGTGACCAGCGCCGGTGAGGCCCGGAAAATCGCTCAGGATATCGGCTATCCGGTGATTATCAAAGCCTCCGCCGGTGGTGGCGGACGCGGCATGAAAATTGCCGAAAGCGATGACACCATCATCGAGGCTTTCAACACCGCCAGCGGCGAAGCTTTAAGCGTTTTCGGCAACGGTGCCGTTTACATTGAAAAATTCCTGAAAAAGCCCCGCCATATCGAAGTCCAGATTATTGCCGATGATCATGGCAACGCCGTTCATTTGGGCGAACGCGATTGTTCATTGCAACGCCGCCATCAAAAAGCGCTGGAAGAAGCCCCGTCCCCGGCCCTGAATGCCAGCTCACGCAAGGAAATCGGTGAAATCGTCACCAAAGCCATACAGAAAATCGGCTACCGCAACGTCGGCACCATTGAATTTTTGTATGAAGACGGTAAATTTTATTTCATCGAAATGAACACCCGCCTGCAAGTCGAGCATCCGGTCACGGAGATGATTACCGGCATTGATCTGGTCCGGGAAATGATCCGGGTTGCCACAGGTGCACCGCTGGGTTTCGCGCAAGATGATCTTCAATTTTCCGGCCATGCCATTGAATGCCGCATCAATGCGGAAAACCCGGAAACCTTCATGCCGTCCCCGGGACAAATCGGCGACTACCACGCCCCCGGCGGGTTGGGCGTCCGGGTCGATTCGAGCCTGTATTCCGGCTATAAAGTGCCGCCCTATTACGACAGCATGATTGCCAAGCTGATCGTTTACGGCACCACCCGTAATGAATGCCTGATGCGGTTGCGCCGGGCGCTGGGGGAATATGTCATTGACGGTCTGCAAACCAGTATTCCCTTGCACCAGAAATTGGTGAACGAGCCTGATTTCATCAACGGCGATTATGATATTCACTGGCTGGAAAAATTTGTCGCCAATCCTGATAACGGATAAACCGTGACCCCGCCTGACAAGCCATTGGATAACCCGATCGAACTGTCAGCCGAATTATTGCTTCGGGCCTATGCGGCCGGAATTTTTCCCATGTCCGAAAGCCGTAATGACCCGGAAATTTTCTGGGTCGATCCGGAAACCCGGGGCGTATTGCCGCTGGATCAATTCCATATCCCCAGACGCCTGAAAAAAACCGTCAGACAGCAAAAATTCCGCGTTACCTGCAATACCGCATTTGCCGATGTGCTGAACTCCTGCCGCGACGTTCCCGGACGCAAGGAAACATGGATCAACCCGTCGATCCTGAAAGCCGTTCTCGAATTGCACCGGATGGGTTTTGCCCACAGCATCGAATGCTGGCAGGATGACCGACTGACAGGCGGTCTCTACGGTATTGCTTTGGGGGCCGCATTTTTCGGCGAAAGCATGTTTTCAACGGTGAAGGACGCCAGCAAAGTCGCCCTTGTGCATTTGGTTGCACGCCTCAAACGCGGACATTTCAGACTGCTTGATACGCAGTTTGTCACCGAACACCTGAGTCAATTTGGGACACGGGAAATACCGGCCCGGGATTATCTTCAACAGCTTTCCGACGCTTTGTTGTTCCGGGCGCGTTTTCCCGTTGGCGAAATGGATGAAGAATTAGAGCGCACCCTGAAAGATATGACGGCCCCTTGAAAAGCAATCGTCATTAGCCTTGTGGCGGGATCACTTCCTGATCCGGGGTTTCAGGTTTTTGCCCGCCCGGGGTATCGGGATTTTTACAATCAATCACCCAGACATCGTAAACAGGGTGCTCAAGCGCGTTCAACGCCGGACTGGATGCAAACATCCAGCCACGAAACAGACCCACTGCAGATTCGCCGGGGCGCACTTCCCAGATGTCGACAAAAGCAGCGCTTTCAGGGGTTTCTTCGGGCGGGCGTTTATCACATTGGCGGACAATGATTTCCAGCGACCCGAATCTCACCGTTTCCCCGACCGGGGCCATAAAGGTTGAAACCCGGGCGGTGACTTTGTCCATGCCCTGCATAACGGCGATCCGGTAGGGTTCAGCCCGCGCAGAAGCCATAAAAAAAATTCCAGACAACAGCGCCATGCATGCGGTTCTGCCCAGCACTCGTTGGATGCCTGTGATCATGGAATTTTTTGACCCTTATGAAAAATGATTTGTCATCAACAGCTTTATTCCGAACCGCCTGTGGCCAGAAAGATGATTTCACCGACCTGATCTTCCAGCGATTTATAATCCTTGATCTTTGTCAGTGTCCCGCCAGCCTCAACAAATTTTTTCGAGGCACCGGGTTCAAGGCGTAAATATTTCCCGCCGAGGATTCCCAGACTGCCAACGGACGCTTCCGTGTCTTCGGGAATTTTCACAGAGCGGTCAATGGACATTATAACCACCGCGTCATAAGTTTCCAGATCAAGTGTGCTTGACGTCACGGTGCCGACTTTAATGCCGTTGATGCGGACATCGCTGCCTTCGCTCAAACCGCCAACTTTCAAAAAAGAGGCCGAGATTTCATAGCCGGAAACTTTTTCCACGTTGGCCGTTCGCATAACAAACAAAACGAACATAACGGCAATGACAAGAACAACGCCGCCCAAAACCGTTTCCACCAGATTCCTTTTCATCTTTAATCCCTATCGCCTTGACATCAAAATATATTATTCTGTTGCTGTTGATTTTTTTTTAAGGTTGGCCCGGCCTTTGGAAATGATCAGATCCAGCAAATCGGAGACAACCAAAGCATCCTGGGTATAGGTCAGTTCACCGCCGTCCTTGACGAATTGTTCATCGCCGCCGGGCTCCAGACCAATATATTTTGCGCCAAACAGGCCATCGGTTTGGATGGAAGCCGATGTATCCAGCGGCAAGGGCACCGATTTGTCAATTTTCATCACCACATTGGCGCGGTGTTGTTCATCCAGTTTTTCGGCCACAACCCGACCCACCGGCAATCCGCTTAAACGAACATCGGCCCCGACAAACAAACCATCGATTTGATTGAACCGGGCGCTCACCAAATAGGTCGTTCCATCCCCGTCACGGGCGACGCCGCCGCTGCGGTTCATGATGCCAATCACCGCGACAAAAGCCATGACCGTAAAGAATCCGATTATGATTTCCCGGGTCTCTTTATTGGCAAACATGATTATTCCGGGGTCCACGCCTGATAATCAGCCGTGCTCGATGCCCGTTTACCGCCCATGTAGGCATGGCCTTTGGGCATATAGGCCTGGGCCGTTCCGGTTTTATTGGGCTGATGGCCCTGTTGCCATGGCTTTGACTGGGCCGCTGTTTCAGACAGTGGTTCGTCAACGGTATAATGCAGCCACGCATGCCATTCCGCCGGTGCTTTCGAGCCGTCGGCCTTGCCTTTATATAAAACCCAGCGCCGCTCCCGGCCCTGAAGCTTGCGGCCACGGGACCGATAATAGCGATTGCCGAATTCATCGGTTCCCACCAATTCGCCTTTTAGCAGTGTATAAATCAGTGTGCCCAGATACATAACAAATATCCCAAAAAGTAAAAACAATCCTCCGGACTATGCCATTAGCAACGCCTGCCTGTCCAGCACCCAGACCCCGCTTCCGGGTTTTGTCGTTAAATAAAAAAAAATTTTCTTTTTTTTGCCCCTGAATCTTTGTTTTTCAAGCCCGGAAACGGGCAAATCGCTATTGAAAAACCAGCAAAGCCGTGGATTCGCATTGACGACGTTTTAACACTAAATAAAGTATTCTGTGATAATAGAGGCACATTATGTAGTGTTTTTTTTGTTGCAGGACAAACACCCATCGTCTACATTCAGCGTTGTTCGGAGGACACACCATTGAAACTGAAAAAATCAGCACTGAAAAATTATCACAACAGTGAGAACAGATAAACTCAGGCTACAAAAATGGAACGGCCCGGATCGCTGAAGAGGGGGACATAAAAGTCCAAAGACATGAATACCGGCAAATGGTTGAAAGAACTGTCTTTCGTCTGTTGTACCGGAATTGAAATCGGGAATTGAAGTGGACAAATACTTTGTCTTTCAACGACCGCAAACGTCTTAGGCTATTGTGTTGGTTCAGTTTTTTTAATTACGGTTTTTGTTGCCACACTTTATTTCGACCACGAATATTTACACTTAATCGATGCGGGGAAAGAATGCGAATCACCAGGTACTACACCAAATCCGGCCAGTCAGCTTATCAGTCCATAAATTTTCGCCAGACAACGAGCGAAATCAGAAATCCCGATGGCTCCGTTGTTTTTCAACTGGAAAACATGGATGTGCCGTCAAGCTGGTCACAAGTTGCCTGTGATGTCTTGGCGCAAAAATATTTCCGCAAGGCCGGTGTCCCCGCGTGCCTGAAAAAAGTTGAAGAAAACGACGTGCCGTCATGGCTTTGGCGCAGCGTTCCGGATCAGGAAGCCCTCGCTGAATTACCGGAAAACCAACGCTTTGGCGGGGAAACCGATGCCAGACAGGTGTTCAGCCGACTGGCCGGGACATGGACCTACTGGGGCTGGAAAGGCGGCTATTTCGACAGTGAAGAAGATGCCCGCAGCTATTATGATGAAATGCAGTATATGCTGGCGGCACAGTGCGCGGCCCCCAATTCGCCGCAGTGGTTCAACACCGGCTTGCATTGGGCCTACGGAATTGACGGCCCGGCGCAGGGTCATTCCTATGTGGATTTCAAAACCGGCAATCTGGTCAAATCCAAATCATCCTATGAGCACCCGCAACCGCACGCCTGTTTTATCCAGAGTGTCGAAGACGATCTGGTCAATGAAGGTGGCATCATGGATTTGTGGGTTCGCGAAGCCCGGCTGTTCAAATACGGTTCCGGCACGGGATCCAATTTTTCGTCACTGCGCGGGGACGGCGAAAACCTTTCCGGCGGCGGACGCTCTTCGGGCCTGATGAGCTTCCTGAAAATCGGAGACCGGGCGGCGGGTGCCATAAAATCCGGGGGCACCACCCGGCGGGCGGCGAAAATGGTTGTGGTTGATATCGATCACCCGGATATCGGACAGTTCATCCGCTGGAAAGTTGAAGAAGAACAAAAAGTAGCGGCCTTGGTCGCAGGCTCGAAAATTTCACAGAAATATCTCGGTGCCGTCATGCAGGCGGTCAACGACACAGACCTTGACGGCGAAGACCGCTATGACGTCAAAAAGAACGAGGCATTAAAAATTGCCATCGTCGAATGCCGCAAAGTGATGATCCCGGAAAGCTATGTACAACGGGTCATTCAATTCGCCAGACAGGGCTATACCGAAATCGAATTTCCCACCTATGACACCGACTGGGATTCCGAAGCCTACCTGACCGTAGCCGGACAAAATTCCAACAACACGGTCCGGATCACCAACGAATTTCTGGAAGCCATCAAGGACGACGGCGACTGGAATTTGATCCGGCGCACCGATGGCGAAATTGCCGAAACCGTCAAGGCCCGCGATCTATGGGAAGACATCGGTCACGCCGCATGGGCCTCGGCCGATCCGGGCCTGCAATTCGATACCACCATCAACGAATGGCACACGTGCCCTGAAAGCGGTCGCATCAACGCATCCAACCCCTGTTCGGAATACATGTTTCTTGATGATACGGCATGCAATCTGGCTTCGCTGAATTTGCTGATGTTCCGGCGCGATGACAGCTCGTTTCAGGTCGAAGCCTTTCAACACGCCGTGCGTCTGTGGACCATTGCCCTTGAAATTTCCGTGATGATGGCCCAGTTCCCGTCGCCCAAAATCGCCGAACTGTCCTATGAATTCAGAACCCTCGGTCTCGGCTTTGCCAATATTGGCGGCTATCTGATGGCGTCCGGCTATTCATACGACAGCGACGAAGGACGCGCACTGTGCGGGGAAATTTCCGCCCTGATGACGGGGACATCCTATGCTGCATCGGCGGAAATGGCCGGTGAACTGGGCGCTTTCCCAAGGTTCGAAGAAAACCGCGAACAGATGTTGCGCGTCATTCGCAACCACCGTCTGGCGGCACAGGGCGCCGACAGCGGTTATGAAGGGTTGTCGATCTTACCCGTTACCATGGCCGAAGGCCCGGACGCCCCGTTGACCATTGCTGCCAAAGACAGCTGGGACAAAGCGTTGGAGCTTGGCGAAATCCACGGTTACCGCAATGCGCAAACCTCCGTTATCGCCCCGACCGGGACTATTGGATTGGTGATGGATTGCGACACAACCGGGATTGAACCTGATTTCGCACTGGTAAAATTCAAAAAACTGGCCGGTGGCGGCTATTTCAAAATTATCAACCGACTGGTTCCGGACGCGTTGACTTTGCTGGGTTACGGGAAAGATGAAATCGAAGATATCATTCATTATGCCGTCGGCCACGGAACGCTGAAAAACGCTCCCGGTATCAATCACGACAACCTGCGCGCCAAAGGCTTCACGGAAGAAGCCATTGGCCGGGTTGAAAACGCCCTTGCCGAGGCTTTCGATATCAAATTTGTTTTCAACAAATGGACCCTGGGCGAAGAGTTCTGTACCAAAACGCTGGATATTCCGGCCAGCAAACTGGATGACGTTTCCTTTAACATGCTGGCATATCTGGGCTTCAACCATGATGAGATCCGGACCGCCAACACCCATGTTTGCGGTGCCATGACGCTGGAAGGCGCGCCCCACATCGAAGAAAAACATCTGCCGGTTTTTGATTGTGCCAATCCGTGCGGGCAGATCGGAAAACGTTACTTGTCCGTTGACAGCCACATCCGCATGATGGCCGCATCGCAACCGTTTATCAGCGGCGCCATTTCCAAAACCATCAACATGCCCCACTCGGCCAGCGTCGAAGACTGTAAAGATGCCTACATGACATCGTGGAAGCTGGGTTTGAAAGCCAACGCCCTTTACCGTGACGGCTCCAAACTGTCACAGCCGTTGCAGGCCTCACTGGTTGACGACAGCGATATGGAAGCCGTTGAAAACATGTTGGCGGCATCAACCCCGGAAAAGGCCGGTATGATGGCCGAACGGATCGTTGAAAAAATTGTCGAGGTCAAGGCCAAACGGGCACGACCACCGCATCGCCGCAAAGGCTACACGCAAAAAGCCACCGTCGGCGGCCACAAGGTCTATTTGCGTACCGGTGAATACGAAGGCGGAGATCTGGCCGAAATTTTCATTGATATGCACAAAGAAGGGGCCGCTTTCCGCAGCCTGATGAATAACTTTGCCATCGCCATATCCATTGGCCTTCAATACGGGGTGCCGCTGGAAGAATATGTTGAAAGTTTCACCTTCACCCGATTTGACCCGGCCGGAATGGTCAGTGGCAACGACACCATCAAAATGGCCACATCAATCCTTGACTATATTTTCCGGGAACTGGCCGTGTCCTATCTTGATCGCGGCGATCTTGCCCATGTGCAACCGGATGATCTGGACCCGGACACCATTGGCGGCGGGTCCGCAGAAGGCGATATCGAAGCCCCGGCAGACGAAGCCTTGCAAGCGGTTAAAAGCATGACCAGTCAAGGTTATGTGCGCGGTAATTTCGCATCAAATTTGCGTCTTATTTCCAACAACAAAACAGCCAATACAGCCCAGCAAACGGCGGCTGTTATGGGCGAGCCGCAACAGGTCGTCGCATCCGGTGGGGCAAGCGTTTCCGAACAGGCGGTAACCATACAGCAAAGTCAGGCTACCGCCATCAGCGTAACCACGGAGGTTATTGAAAAAATCGACAGCAAACTGGATCAGGTACGCGAAGCAAAAATGAAGGGATACGAAGGAGACCCCTGTGGGGAATGTGGAAATTTCACATTGGTGCGTAACGGCACCTGCATGAAATGTAACACCTGTGGATCAACCAGCGGCTGTTCATAAGACCGCTATCCCACATCACATGGGGTCAGGAATCCTCCCTGGGAAACTCGGGGCGAGATCACTGGGCATCATTTTTCAGTGGCCGCCCCATTTTTTTGCCGCTCATTTATATATCCAATTCAGGTCATCATCATGAACCGGCACAATGCTTTTTATCGACAACGGAGTTTACTTTCGTTAGGCTCATCGGCAACATTGGTGTGGAGGTTAAATGACCCACGAAAACCCCGTTCATTTCTTTGTCGTTGATGATGACAGAATTACCGTTGATGTCATCACCGCCATACTTGAAAATGCCGGTCATTCGGTGACATCAACCACGGACAGCAATCAGGCGTTAAAAACCATAAAACAGGTCCATCCCGATTGCATCATTGCCGATTTGATGATGCCGGGAACGGATGGTTTGAATTTATGCCAATTGGTACGGGCTGACCCGTCTTTAAAAGCAACCAAGTTCGTTATGGTATCGGCCAAGGCCTATGATTTCGATTACAAGCGCGCTCTTGAACTCGGTGCCGACGGATATATCCGAAAACCGCTTAACCCAAAAACATTCATCGACAAGATCGGCCGGGTCATGGACGATCACATTGATCTTACATTTTGGGGGGTACGGGGAACGCTGCCGGTTTCCGGAGAAAAGTATTTAAAATACGGCGGCAATACATCGTGCATCACCATGGAATTTCCGCGTGAACAATTTTTTATTTTTGATGGTGGTACGGGGATTAAAAACCTGGGCGACTGGTTGGTTTCACAGGGGCGCCGTCGGTTAAATGCCAAAATGTTTATTTCCCATCCCCATTGGGATCATATCAACGCCATCCCGTTTTTTGCGCCGTTTTACATGCAAGGCAATGACATTGAAATCCTTGGTCCCGATCAGGGCGATATCACCATGCGCGAAATTATTTCTGCGCAAATGGACGGTGTTTATTTCCCGGTCAATATATCCGAATTTGCAGCCCGGGTCTATTTTCAGGACCTCGAAGAAGAAAGCCTTGTTATTGACGGCATCAATGTTTCGACAAAGTTGCTCAGCCATCCCGGACACTGTCTGGGTTACCGGGTTAATTACAATGGCCGGGTGATCTGTTACATAACGGACAATGAACTGTTCCCGGAAACCAGTGAATATTACAACAAACATTATGAAGAGCATCTGGCCGTTTTTTGTGCCGGTGCCGATGTCCTGATTACAGACAGCACATATACGGATGAAGAATACAAAACCAAACAAGGCTGGGGACATTCTTCTGTTGGCAAGGTTATCGGTCTGGCTACCAAGGCCCGGGTTAAAAACCTGTATTTGTTCCATCATGACCCGGATCAGGATGATCAAGCCATTGATGACAAACTTGATCAGGCCATGCGTATGGCGCAAAATCTGAAATCGGACGTTACAATTCATGCCCCGACCGAGGGCACTCAAATCAAAATCTGAAACAGCTTGAAAGTCGGACGGGAAACAACATGACGAAATCTATTGATGAACACCTTGAAGAACTGGGCATTACCTTGCCCGAACCCAGCGCGCCTGCGGCCAATTATGTCCCTTTTGTCATCAGCGGTTCACTGGTGTTCATTTCCGGCCAGGTCCCGTTTTTAAACGGCGATTTGCATTTCAAGGGCCGGCTTGGTCAAGAGTTCACCACCGAAGAAGGCTATCAGGCTGCCCGCCTGTGTGGTCTTAACCTGATCGCACAGTTACGTCACGCCTGTGGCGGGGACTTGGGCCGGGTTAAACGGGTCGTTAAACTGGGCGGGTTTGTTAACACCACCCCTGATTTCACAGATTTCCCCAAAGTCATCAACGGGGCATCGGATTTGATGGTTGAAGTTTTTGCCGGAATGGGGACCCACGCCCGTTTTGCCGTCGGCGCCCCGTCCCTGCCGTTGGGTGTGGCCGTTGAAGTCGACGGTGTTTTTGAAATTACCGTTTAGGGTCCATGGTCATTTGCATTTCGGGCGCAGTTTTACAAACCCGTAGCCGAAAGTCCTGTCTTTACCGGACTTGCCTAAATCCTGGGTACCACGGGTAATCCATTTGCGGATACTGCTGATATTCTTGCTGCCCCCTTGGGAAATACGTTCAGCCACGATGGCGGTAATGTAAGGCACGGCAAACGAAGTGCCGCTCATGGCTTTGCCGCCGCCGGGAACGGCTGCGTAAATTTTCACGCCCGGGGCGGCAAAATCGATATATTTCCCGCGGTTGGCTTTGGAATAGATGCGCTTGCTTTGACTGACAGCCGTCACCGCCAAAACATATTTATAGGCCGCAGGATAGGCCGGGCGGTCCGACCGCCCCCAATTTCCGGCCGCCGCGATCAGGACCTGACCATTTTTACGGGCACGATTGAACGCGACACGCAAAACTTTGTTATCGGCCCCGGCAACGCTCAGATTGATGGCGTCAACGTTGGCTTTGGTTAACCAGTTCAGACCTTTTAACAAGCCGATGGCGCTGCCCACTTTTCGCCCGTCTTTGCGTGTTTCAAACATATTCGCCGCCATCAACTGCGCCCCCGGAAGAAGCCCACCCCATTTCGGCTTACCCACCAGCATGGAAGCGATCGCCGTTCCATGCACGCTTGGCCCCGGACGGCGGCCTTTTTTATGAAAATTCCGCACTGTGATTTTTTGTCCCTTCAATGCAGGGTGTCTGACATTGACCCCGGAATCGAGCATCCCCAGACGGATACCGCGTCCACATTGTTTTGAGACATTGCGCCATCCCATGGCGGCACGGGCATTGATGGGTTTCGCCGACGGATCAAAAGTATGATTGGCGTCCACCTTGACCCCCGGGAACCGGGCCGCTATGGCCGCACGGGCATCGGGGACGGACATACCGGGAGGTGTTTTAAGTCTGTAAACCTGCAAACCAAGGCCGTCGAGGCGGATGCTTTCGCTGACTTTAAACCCCATCCCTCCAATGGCAGCGGCGAAACCCTTGGGCGGGTTCATGACGATCAATTCACCGCGTTCAAACTGGTTTTGCGGATGGGTCGGATCCGGGTTGAACAGTTTTTTGCTGTCGTTGTTTTTACCTGATTTTTTCAGGCGGCCCTTTGTAGCCTTTCCGGCATTGTTAGCAGGTTTTTCTTTGTTCGAGCCTCTGCGGATAATATCGTTGCCGGATTTGTCTTTTTCCAGAATTTTGACACTGCTTTGGGCACCTGCAGAAGACATTCCAGCAGTCAAAAAAGCTGTGAAAAGAACAGTTATCAGCATCCAATAATATTTACGGTGGTTTTCTAGCCAATCTGTTTCATTCAACATACGCACACCCTGCTCCCGGTTAACTGAAACGAGCCTTATATTGCCATATATTTATCATACTACACTTATTTACCCGAACAGATTATGATTTATTTACGCAACCCGATTGACAGTTTACTGTCGGCATATAATTCAAACCTGTAAACAATGTTCTGAACCACAACATTTCAAACAACATGCACAAAATTATTTTCATTCACGGCTTGCTCGGTTCAAAAAATAATTTCACCTATCTTGAACAAACATTTCCCGAATACAATACAACATCCATTGATTTAATTGGTTTTGGCAATGAGATAAAACCAAGCATCAAATACGATGTGAACGATTTTATTATATCTTTGGAGCAAAAGCTTAACCTCGGCAATCACAGCGATACCCCCTATATTCTGGTAGGTCATTCACTGGGCGCATTACTGGCAAAAGAGCTAACCGTTAAATACCCGGACCGTGTGATCAAATCTTTTCTGATTTCCTACCCATTTCTGGAAAAAAGTGAAGCTCTGCGTGCCTACAGTTTTTTTGACAGAAAATATGCCGAAGGAACATGGTGGACAAAAATGCTTTGTCGCTCTGAAATTTTTTACCAATGGTTATTTTATCCTTTTATATACCTGTTCAAATTCAAATACCGCCAGTCATACATTGACGCGTTCAAGCACACCTATCAATCTGCGCACGGAGCCATCGAGAATACAATTTTCAAAGACAATAAGGAAAAACTGCATCGGATTGCCGGCAAAATTATTTTGATTAACGGGGAACTTGACCGCTCGGTCGACTTCGCTTTTTCAAATCATTTCAATCATTACATGATCCCTGAAATGGGGCATCCCTTCTTTGGTTATGAACATCAGATATCCGAAATCATTAAATCAAATATCCAGAGTTGAATATGCCAATAAAAGCGGTCGACAGCATTCATGCAATCGAACAGGAACAATGGGATACCTGTGTTGGTCCCGATCAGCCATTTATCCGCCACGGGTTTCTGAGCGCCCTTGAAGACAGCGGTTCGGCAACTGCTGAAACGGGATGGGCGGCGCAGCATTTGGTTATCGAAGACCAAGGCGGACAGATCCTTGCAGCAAGCCCTTTATACCTGAAATCCCATTCCTGTGGTGAATACGTTTTTGACTGGAACTGGGCCGATGCCTATGAACGCGCCGGTGGGCGTTATTACCCGAAACTGCAATCAGCCGTTCCGTTTACCCCGGTCACCGGAAACCGCTTGCTGGTGCGCCGAGGGCTGGACCCTGATCAAAGCCAACAGCTTAAAATATCTCTGGCCGAAGCCATGACCCAGCTTGGCAAACGCTATGATGTGTCGTCCATCCATGTCACATTCCCGGAAAAGGACGAAACCGAAGTATTGTCCGAACGGGGTTTTCTGTTACGCACCGGACAGCAATTTCACTGGCAGAACGATGGCTATGATACTTTTGACGATTTTTTAATGTCGCTGAATGCCCGCAAACGCAAAGCCATCCGCAAGGAACGACGCGCCATTTCCGAAAGCGGACTTGTCATCAAAGCCTTGCACGGCACCGATATACAGGAAAACCACTGGGATGCGTTTTACGGATTTTACCGCAACACCACGGATAAAAAATGGGGTCAGGACTATCTGAACCGATCCTTTTTTTCCCTGTTGGGCGAACACATGCCCGATCAGACCGTGTTGATGATGGCGTTCGATAACGCCACCCCCGTAGCCGGAGCACTTAATTTGCTGGGCGAAAAGACTTTGTATGGCCGCAATTGGGGTGCTGCCATCGAACAGAAATTCCTGCACTTCGAACTGTGTTATTATCAGGCCATCGAATTTGCCATCAAGCATCGGCTTCTGCGCGTTGAAGCCGGCGCCCAGGGCAGTCATAAAATCCAGCGCGGCTATTTACCCCAAACCACCTACAGCGCCCACTGGATCAGAGATGAAGGTTTCAGACAGGCAATCGAGCGCTTCCTTGCCGCCGAACAACAGGCCATCAACGAAGACATGGAACAATTATTGACCATTTCCCCGTTTAAAAAGGGAAAATAATATTTCATTAACAGATCGGCGTTATGATCAAGTTATGGTCAAAATCATTTCGGCATATTTCCTGATCCCCCTGTTATCTCTCTCGGTGTTTTCCTGGCAAGTTATGGCGGGCATTGCACACGACCCCGATATCAAACTGTCCACCAACCCGGCATTGACAGCAGTGGCTTTAAAAAAGTGTTCCCGTATTATTCGCCGGGGCGGACGGGAAATTATCGCCAATTCATGTAACGTTTGCAGACTGGTTGACATTATCCGCAAACGCCCCGGCAACCCGGCCCCGATCGCCCGTAGCCTGACCGTAATGGGCCGGAGCACATTGCCGGTTCCGTTTTACGGTCCCGGCGCGTCACGGATCACATCGGAAAAAGCCTGTCCCGGCACGGCCGGTGCCGCCCCCAACCTTGCCGATGACCCGAACCCCCGCCCCAAAGCCAGTTGCATCAAACTGGAGCAAACCGGGGATGGCGGCATCCTGATTTTCAACAGTTGCAAAGTATGCCGGGCCGTGGCCATCGAGCGGCAAACCAATACGGGCCGCTCCATGGGTCGCCAATATTACAAGGTCAAGCCGGGCTACAAAACTCCCGTTCGCCGCAAAGGGGCCGATCAGATCGCGCTATTGGCCGATATTCCCTGCCCGTGATCCTATTACTTTGAAAGCGCCGGAACTTTCGGTTTTTTGCGTTTCACCGGCACTGAACTGTCGGTCGGGAAATCAAACTGTAGTTCACCACCTTGTTCACGAATGACAACGACGCCGCCTTTTTCAAGTTTTCCGAACAATAATTCCTCGGAAAGGGGGATTTTGATAAACTCCTGAATAACCCGGGCCAAAGGACGGGCACCGTAAAGTTTATCAAAGCCTTTTTTCGCCAGCCAATCCCGGGCATCATCGGTTAATTCGATCACCACATCCTGATCTTCGAGCTGTGTTTCAAGCTGCATGATAAATTTATCAACCACCTTGGCGATGATTTCAGGCGTTAACGGACTGAAGGCAATGGTCGCATCCAACCGGTTACGGAATTCCGGTGTGAACAGTTTTTCAATGGCTTCCTGATCATCGCCAATCCGGCTTTCGCGTTCAAAACCGATCGCCGGTTTGGCCAGATCAGCGGCTCCGGCATTGGTCGTCATAATCAAAACAGCGTTTCTGAAATCGACGCTTTTACCATTATGATCGGTCAGTTTGCCGTGATCCATGATTTGCAGCAAGACGTTGAAAAGGTCCGGATGGGCTTTTTCAATTTCATCCAGCAACAACACCACATGCGGATTTTGATCGACGGCATCGGTCAACAGACCGCCCTGATCATATCCGACATATCCCGGTGGTGCCCCGATCAAACGGGATACGGAATGACGTTCCATATATTCCGACATGTCAAACCGTACTAGTTCAACGCCCATGGTCAAAGCCAATTGCCGCGCCACCTCGGTTTTACCAACCCCGGTTGGCCCGGAAAACAGATAGCTGCCAATGGGTTTTTCAGGTTCACGCAAACCGGCCCTTGCCAGTTTGATGGCACTTGCCAGCGCATCGATGGCCTTATCCTGTCCATAAACCATGGATTTCAGGTCCCGTTCCAGGGTTTTCAACGCCTTGCGGTCATCGCTGGAAACGGATTTCGGCGGGATTCTGGCGATCATTGCCACAACTTTTTCAATATCGTGAACGGTTACGGTTTTCCGCCGTTTGTTTTCCGGAAGCAACATTCGTGAAGCCCCGACTTCATCAATAACATCGATGGCCTTGTCCGGCAATTTACGGTCATTGATATAGCGCGACGACAGTTCCACAGCCGATTTCAGGGATTCGGACGTATAGCGGACCTGATGATGTTTTTCGTAGGTGGCTTTTAGTCCTTTAAGGATTTTCAGGGCATCGCCTTCAGAGGGCTCGAAAATGTCGATTTTCTGAAAACGCCGCACCAACGCCCGGTCTTTTTCAAAGTGACTGCGATATTCCTTGTAGGTTGTTGACCCCATACAGCGCAGCACACCATTTGCCAATGACGGTTTCAGAATATTTGACGCATCCATGGACCCGCCACTGGTTGCCCCGGCACCGATAACGGTATGAATTTCATCAATAAACAAAATCGCGCCGTCGGTTTTTTCCAACTCCGCCATAACGTTTTTCAGGCGTTCTTCAAAATCCCCGCGGTAGCGGGTTCCGGCCAGCAACGAGCCCATATCAAGGGCAAAAATCGTGGCATCCAACAGAACTTCAGGAACGTCTTTTTCCACAATCCGCCGGGCCAGCCCTTCGGCAATGGCGGTTTTACCCACACCCGGGTCGCCAACGTAAAGCGGATTGTTTTTGGTCCGGCGGCACAAAATTTGAATGGTACGGTCCACTTCCATCTTGCGACCGATTAACGGGTCTGTTTTACCGTCGATGGCTTTCTGGTTCAAATTGACACAATAGGCGTCCAGAGCATCGTGACCGGACGGGGCATCAGGGTCTTCATCTTCGTCCATTTCGGCCCCGCGAACCGTTTGCGCGCGTTCCAGACCCGGCACCTTGGCAATGCCATGGGAAATATAATTGACCGCGTCCAGCCGGGTCATATCGTAAAGTTGCAGAAAAAATACCGCGTGTGATTCCCGTTCGGAAAACAGGGCAACAAGCACATTGGCACCGGTCACTTCCTCGCGACCCGAAGATTGCACATGAATGATCGAACGCTGAATGACACGTTGAAAGCTGGCCGTCGGTTTCGGATCATCACTACCGTTCAAATGGATATCAAGTAATTCCGTATCGATAAAATCAATCAGATCGGTGGACAGTTTCTCCAGATCGACACCACAGGCTTTCAACACGGCCACGCTGTCCTGATCTTCGGTCAACGCCAACAAAAGGTGTTCAAGGGTTGCGAATTCATGATTGCGCTCGCTGGCCAACGTCAAGGCCCGGTGCAATGTCTGTTCCAAAGATTTAGACAACATGATTATTCATCTCCCTGATCATCTTTTTCGATGGTACATTGCAAGGGGTGTTGATGTTCCCGTGCCATATCCATCACCTGGGTGGCTTTGGTTTCCGCAACTTCAAATGTAAACACCCCGCACACACCAACACCGCGTTGATGGACATGCAACATGATCCGCGCCGCCTCTTCGCTGGACTTGCCGAAAAACTGTTCCAGCACCAGAATGACAAACTCCATGGGCGTATAATCGTCATTCAGCATCAAAACCTTGTACATCGAAGGTTTTTTGGTTTTGCTGCGCGTTTTAACAGCGACGCAGGTATTGCCGTCACCGTCTTCATCATGGCCCCGTCCCGGCCCTTTCGGCGGTTGCTGGGCACAGGGGGCCTGCATAATCATAAAATATTTTTTGTTGATTCGTTGCATATTGACAGAATTCAGTTCCTTGAAAAAATATTACCCATTATTTTAACCCACCGGACAGTGGATATGAAGACTTTTTCATACAGCCCGCAACATGTAATATAGGTATTGATATCCGGTCCAGCCAGTCACCATGAAAGATTTCCGGCCATTTATCTGCTGTCATTAACGTTTTATTATCGCTCATGGGTTTATCTGACAGGAATAAAGTAAAATAATTGAAGCGTTTTTGACGGCTTTCAGCTATGCTCAGCCAAACAATCGCTTAAAAAGGTGGAAAAGTGTTTAAAATGCCGGGGAACAGGACGAGGCAGGACCCGTGACAAACGTGTTCAAACCCATAGTGACAACCTTGCTCGTAGTCTTTTTTGCGGCACTTGCACCCTCCGTGGGCCATGCCAAGTACGCATCATTGATCATGGATGCGGAAACCGGGCGGGTGTTGCATGCCGTAAACGCCGACACCCGAAATTATCCGGCATCGTTAACGAAAATGATGACGCTTTATCTGGTGTTTGGCGCACTTGAAAACAAAAAATGGACGTGGCAAACCAAACTCAGGGTTTCCCGCAATGCCGCGGCCCAACCGGCATCAAAACTGGGATTGAGAAAGGGCGATGTCATCACCGTCAAACAGGCCGTGCTTGCACTGGTTACAAAATCCGCCAACGATGTCGCCGTGACCATTGCCGAAAACATGGCAAGGACCGAACGCGGTTTCGCCATGATCATGACGTCAACGGCGCGCAAGCTGGGCATGCGACGCACCACTTTCAGAAATGCATCCGGCCTGCCCAATCGCGGACAGATGAGCACGGCCCGGGACATGGCCAAACTGGCACGGGCCTTGATCCGGAATTATCCGGTTTATTACCGGCTTTTTTCAACACGAAAATTTGTTTATGCCGGTCAGGTGATGAAAAACCACAACAAGTTGCTGACCACATACGAAGGCACAGACGGCATCAAAACCGGATATATCCGGGCGGCGGGGTATAATCTTGTGGCCTCGGTCAAACGCGGTGACCAGCGTTTGATCGGCGTGGTTTTTGGCGGCGATTCGTCAAAACAGCGTAATATTCATATGACAAACTTACTGAATAAGGCATTTCTGAAACTTAACCGAAACAATGCCCCTTCCACAACCATGGCCAACAACACGTATCCGAAACGAACGTCTACCCAAACGGAAAAACCACTGCCCCGAAATCGCCGCTGGGGTATACAGGTCGGTGCTTTTTCAAGCTATCAATACGCCTTTGACGCGGCCAGACAAGCCAAACAATTACTGTCGAGAACATTGCGGAGCGCAAAAATCCGGGTCGTCAATTTACGCAAACGCAACGGCAAAATTTTGTTCCGCGCGCGCATCAACGGTGTCTCCCGGCGACAAGCCTATTCAAGTTGCCGTTTCCTGAAACGCCGCAAAACCAATTGCATGGAACTGCGTATCAAAAACAACCCGCAACTGGCTTCTGCGCAATAGTTTCTTTAAAAATCCGTTTTAAAAATTTGGGGGGCTAATCTGGCTTTTCCGCAGTTGATCTGCCAATTCCGCTTTGAGCCGTGCCATGCCATCAGCGTTACCGGCCTCGATACGGGCAACCAGAACCGCCTGGGTATTGGATGCCCTAAGTAGCCACCAGCCATCATCATTTTCAACACGGACGCCGTCCATATCGTGAAATTTCACGCCTTCTGCCCTGAGCCGGGCGGCGACTTCTTCAATGACTTTGAACTTTCTGTCTTCCGGACAATCAAAACGGATTTCCGGGGTATTGATCAATTTCGGCAAGGCGTCATAAATCCGATCCAGCGTTTCCGGTCCATTTTCCAGCACATCCAGCAAACGTACCGCCGTATAAAGCGCATCGTCAAAGCCGTAATATTTATGTTTAAAGAAAATATGCGCGCTCATTTCCCCGGCCAACGGTGAATCCAGTTCCACCATTTTGGTTTTGATGTGGGAATGCCCGGCTTTCCACATCACCGGATTGCCCCCCAAGCGCCTGATTTCATCAAAAAACACCTGACTGGCTTTGACGTCACACAAAATCGTTGCCCCCGGCTGATCAGCCAATACAGCGCGGGCCAGAATTACCAGCAACTGATCGCCCCAAATCACCCGGCCCTGACTGTCAATGACACCAATGCGGTCCCCGTCACCGTCAAAGGCAATACCCAGATCACATTTCTTTTCAGCCACCCACTGTTTCAGTTGATCAAGGTTTTTCTCAACCGTAGGATCCGGGTGATGGGCCGGGAAAGTGCCGTCAATATTTTCATTCAGCAAATAATGTTTGCCCGGCAATTTATCCGTCAACATCTGCAGGATCTCGCCTGCGGCCCCGTTGCCCGCATCCCAGGCCACGGTTAATTGCCCGTCACCATGATAATCTTTCATCATCCGGTCACGGTAGCGGGCGCGCATGTCATGGTCATGACATTGACCGTTCCCACTGGCAAATTTTCCTGTTTCAGCAATTTTTCCCAAATTCTGAATGTCACCTGCGAAAAACGCCCGGCCAAACAGGGTCATCTTGATACCGTTGTATTCGGGCGGGTTGTGCGATCCGGTAATCATCATGCCGGCATCGCATTCCAGTTCGTGAGTGGCGAAATAAAGCATCGGACTGGGGCCAAGTCCAACCCGATGGACGGTCAAACCACAGGACATCAAACCTTTGACAAGGGCGTGTTCCAGATCGGGGGAACTGAGCCGACCGTCATAGCCCACAGCAACCGTACGCCCACCCTGCCCGGCGACAACAGTGGCGAATGATTTGCCGATCAATTCAACGTCTTCGGGGCTCAACGTTTCACCAACAATGCCGCGAATGTCGTATTCCCGTAAAATACCGGGGTCAAGCGTCATGGCATTATTCATGTCCACGACCGATCGAGATGTATTTGAAACCCGCCGCATCCATTTCACCGGGGTTATAAATATTGCGCAAATCAATCATCAGCGGGTTTCTCAGTAATTGCTTCACCCGATCAAGGTCCAATGCCCGGAACGGATTCCATTCGGTGATAATGGTCAAGGCATCGGCGTTTTCCATGGTCTGATAGGCATCATCACACCAAACGATATTTTCCAGCATGGTTTTGGCTTCTTCCATGCCTTCGGGATCATAGGCGCGGATAACGGCACCTTCCTGTTGCAACGCATTGATGATATCCAGACTGGGCGATGCCCGCATATCGTCCGTATTGGGTTTAAATGTCAGTCCCAGAATGGCGATGGTTTTCCCCTTGACCGAGCCGCCACACGCCTTGATCACTTTATCCGCCATGGATTTTTTTCGTTCATCATTGACGCGCACCACGGCTTCGACGACTTTTAACGGCTGTCCGGCGTCCTCGGCGGTTTTCACCAATGCCAATGTGTCTTTCGGAAAACACGATCCGCCATAGCCCGGCCCGGCGTGCAAAAATTTACGGCCGATGCGGCCATCAAGGCCAATACCCTTGGCGACATCCTGAACATCGGCGTCCAGAACTTCGCACAAATCGGCGATTTCATTGATAAAGGTGATCTTGGTTGCCAGAAACGTATTGGCCGCATACTTGATCATTTCCGACGTCTGCCGGGATGTGAACAATATTGGTGTCTCGCTTAAGTAAAGTGGGCGGTACAGTTCCGACATCACATCCTGTGCGCGTTCGCTGCGGGTGCCGATTACGACCCGGTCCGGGCGCATAAAATCTTCAATGGCCGATCCTTCGCGCAGGAATTCCGGATTGGAAACCACATCAAAATCCGCATCCGGATTGGCTTTTTTGACAATCTCTTCAACTTCGCGTCCGGTGCCGACGGGGACCGTCGATTTGGTCACAATGACGGTATAGCTTTCTATTGCTTCGGCAATTTCCCGGGCAGCGGCATAAACATAGGATAAATCGGCATGACCGTCACCGCGTCGGCTCGGCGTGCCGACGGCGATAAAGACCGCGTCTGCACCCTTGACCGCGTCTTTTAAATCGGTGGTAAATTCAAGCCGCCCGTCGGCTACATTTTTTTCAACCAGCTGATCAAGGCCCGGTTCATAAATCGGCATTTTCCCGGCTTTCAGACCGGTGATTTTGTTTTCGTCTTTATCGACACAGACCACATCAACGCCGAATTCGGAAAAACAGGTCCCCGAAACCAGTCCGACATATCCGGTTCCGATAATAGCAATGCGCATGGTGGATTTCTTTCGTTCAGTCGTTAAAAAATCAGATCAGGTTTTCAAGGGTATCTTTAAGCCGCGCGGCCATATCTTCGCGTTCCATGGCAAAGGTGACGTTGGCGGCAACAAATCCGACTTTGGAGCCGCAATCAAAACGCTGCCCCTTGAACCGAAGCCCGTGAAACGGAACCCGGCCAATGGTTTTGGCGATGGCATCGGTCAGTTGAATTTCATTTCCGGCCCCGGTTTCAAGTTTATTCAAATGATCAAAAACTACGGGTTGAAGTATATACCGGCCAATGATGGATAAAGTGGAAGGTGCGTCTTCTGGGGCCGGTTTTTCAACCAGTCCACGGGCTTCGGCCAAATGTCCATTATCGCTGATGACATCCAGAATACCATATTGGTTGGTATTTTCCCGGGCAACATCTTCGACCGCGACCACATTGCCGCCGGTTTCCCGGTAAGCATCCATCATTTGCGTCAGACATCCCGGTGTGGCCCGAATCAAATCATCGGGCAAAATCACGGCAAAAGGCTCGTCGCCCAGGAATTCACGGGCGCACCAGACGGCATGACCCAATCCCAGGGGTTCCTGTTGCCGGGTATAGGACAACTGCCCCGGTTTCGGAAAACCGTTTCTGAGTTTTTCAATATCGTCATGACGGCCCCGCGACGCCAGCACCGCTTCCAGTTCATAGGCAATGTCAAAATGGTCTTCGAGCAGGTTTTTACCCCGCCCGGTAACGAAAATAAGATGCTCGATCCCGGCTTGGTAAGCCTCTTCAACCGCGTATTGGATAAGCGGTTTATCAACAACGGGAAGCATTTCCTTGGGCATGGCTTTGGTGGCCGGCAAAAAGCGGGTCCCCAATCCGGCGACAGGAAAAACGGCCTTGGTAACTGGTTTAACCATTGATATGCATTGATCCCTGTGACTGGTGGGCCTGATGAAGGAATTTCCAGCCTTTATTGCCACAACAGCACCGCATTCGCAACGATACTTTCAAAGCCCGGTCAAGAAAGCAAAACATCCTTGGCCTGATTGATTTTGGCGGCCAGATAGCCGGAACCGCCATGATCCGGATGCAGGTTTGAAATCAGTCGTCTGTAGGCTTTGATAACGTCTTCGTCGGTGGCATCATTTTCAAGCCCCAGAATGGCCAACGCTTCGGCTACATCCATTTCAGAGCTTGCCGTTGAACGGGATTGCCTTTGTTGACTGTTTTCCCGCCAGCCGGGGTGTTCCCGATCGAGATAAGTCTGGAGCAAGCGCGCGCTTTCATGGTCCTGTGCCTGACAGGTATTTAACAAATCAAGGAATTCCCGTTCGTCCAGATCATCAAGGGCACGCCCGGCATACGTTCCCTTTAGGACCTCCCCGGTCATGGTGCCTGTATTTTGGTCCAGCGACATCGACAGAAATTCCGTTTCAATGGCCGAGACGTCGTCCCCCCTGCCCCCTTGTCCGCCGCTTGCCATCCTTGAAAAATTTTTAAAAGCACGGTGGGCGTGACGGGCGCGCATGAAGATGGGTAACATCGCCGGTAACGCAGCAAAAACCCAGGCCAATCGTCCGGTTACAATAAAAAACAGGGCCAGCAAAACCCCCAATACAAACAGCGTCCATTTCAGGGTTCTCGTAATGTCTTTGGGATTGGCCGAAGAAAACCATTTCGCCAGCACGCCCACACCCAGCAACAAGGCAAAACCCAAAATCACGTAACCGATCATAATCGTTGACCTTTGTTTCAGCGTCTCAATTGACGGGCAATAAGCTTTGTTTCCGAACCACTTTTACCGGCATGATTTTCCAGTGCCTGCCAGCCCCCGGCCACATAGACCGCCACCGCGCTTAACAGTTTTTTCAGGGTTTCCGCAGCCCCGGCATCAAACCGGCAATAGGCTCCGCCGGATAATGTGGCGATTTGCTGATAGGCAAAAGCCGCAACCGGATCGTCGCCTTCCTGAAACATGAATACCGGAATACCGAGCACGCCCAGTTCTCCTGCCAATTTTCCCAGCTTGTCGATGTCTTCTTCAACGCAGTCCCCGACAAAAACGACCGCGTTGATTTTGTGTTTTTTGTTCTCGGCGCGGGCATGGGACAACACTTTGGCAATCTGTGTTTCCCCGGCCAAGCACTGAACCGAAGTCATCAGGCGTAACAGCTCCGCCGTATTATCGGTCCATTGGCTAACCTTGAATTCACCAAAACCCCGATAAAAAGCCAACTGTACGGACAAGCCGCCCAAAGACGCGGTTTTTTGAAACATTTCACCCTGAATGTGGGCGGCCTTGTCCCATGTGGGTGCCCGGCTCGCGGTTGCATCCATCACGAACAGCAACCGTCCGCGCCCATGTGTGCCCACACTTTTTGGCGCGGCCGCGACTTTATCCAGAAAGGCATCAACGTCCCCGGTTGTTTTCCTGACCGCTTTGGTTTTGTTCTTATCACCGTTCCGGCTCATGGATGTTTCCTCAGGGTCCAGTCTCATTCGGCAAGCCCAGCCCCAGTTGGTCGCTTAACGCCCGCACTTCCTGACGGGCGGCAAGGTGGGATCCGCTCAGTTTCTGTGGCCCGGTGGCGTCTTTCAAATCAAGAATGGTCAACCCGACCAGAAACAGTTCGCGAAAAATGACCCGTTCGCTGAACCCCGGAACAACCCGCAAGCCCATCCGTTGCGACAGGTCTTTCAACACTTTATCCATTTCCCGGGCATTATGCGAATCCAGAGTGCTGATACGGTTTCTGAGCACGATCCAGTCAATGCTGCCCTGATCGCGCTGGGCACGAACCTGTTTTTGCTGCCACACCATTTCCGAATACACACTTGGCCCCAGCACCCGCATCCCGGCACCGTCAACGTGAGCGATCACATCCAGATCAACCAGACTGTCATTGATCGGTGTCACCAGCACATCGGCATGGGAATGGGCCAGCCGGGACAAGGCGCTTGAACTGCCCGGCGTGTCGATCACAACAAGATCATTGTTGACTTTGGCGCCATCAATCAGCAATTCCAGTTTTTCCAGTTCCCGTTCCAGAGCCGCCCCGCCATCCTGTTCGCTTTCCACATCCACCGTAAAATGATCGGGCATCAGCAAGCCCTTGCCGCTGGCCTTGTTGAATTTATTGCGATTGGCGATATAACGGCTAAGCGTGCCCTGTCTGGCATCCACATCAAGGGTTGCAATTTTAAGCCCGCGACTTAACAGATCGACCACCAGATGCATGGCCGTGGTCGATTTTCCGCTGCCGCCTTTTTCATTTCCGACAACGATGACCTTGCGCCCGGCCGGGTATTTGTTTTCTGCTGTCATTTGGGCTCCATCTTCAGCCAGACCGATGCGTCATGGAACACCGCCCCACCATTTGGCGGAGCCGCGTCGGCACCGATCAATACATTGATACCTTTACCGCCCTGAAAGTAATCGTTTGGCCAGATACCTTCAACCACGATCACGTCTTTTTGTACCCCGTCAAAGCACCGGGCCGGTAGTACCACTTCGCCCCGCGCATTGCCGAGACGCAATAAATCGCCGTCCGATATGTTCATTTCCCCCATAACTTCCGGATGGACCAGAACCTTTGGCGCGCCTTCTTTTTTTCTCGAAGAGGGCATTTCCGTAAATGTCGAATTCAGAAACCGCCTGGCCGGCGGCGTAATCAAGCGAAACGGGTGCTGATCATCGCTGTTTTCAATATTGTTCATATGATCGGGAAATTCAGGCATCATCCGGCAATCATCCCCGATGGATTTCCAGTCCGGGGAAAACCTGAATTTGCCGTCCGGATGGGCAAAACCATTCAAGAAATGCGCGTCTTCAAATGAAACGGAGCAATCATGGCCGCCGTTTTCATAAATCGTTTCCCCATCCGGCAGCCCCGAATCCTTTAAGGTCCGGTCAATCATTTCCCACGCCGTCATATCAAACCCCGGATGATCTGCCCCCAGACGTTTGGCCAACGCGCATATGACATCGTGGTTGGAGCGGCTTTCGCCAACCGGGTCAATAATTTTTTTGGCAATCTGTAAATAGATATGACCACCGCCTTTATAGATATCATCGTGTTCCAGAAACGTCGTCGCCGGTAAAACGATATCGGCAAATCTGGCTGTGGGGGTCATGAACTGTTCATGCACCGCCAGAAACAGATCATCCCGGGCCAGTCCTTGCAGGACTTTATTCTGTTCCGGGGCCACCACCGCCGGGTTCTGGTTTTGAATGATCATGGCGGTCACCGGTGGACCGCCTGATAAATCCTTGTCATCGCCCAGCAAAATATCACCGATACGCGACATATCCAGTTCACGCACGCTTTCATCCAGACAATCAAGACCCCGGATCAGGGTCTGGTCGATTTTGTAAAGACCGCTGTTGGTGTATAACGCGCCGCCGCCTTTACAGGCCCACGCCCCGGTGACGGTGGGCAATGCGCTTACGGCATGGACATTGGCGGCACCGTTCCTTGATCTGGAAAAACCATAACCGACGCGGATAAAACTCCGTTTTGCTGCCCCGTAAATTGTTGCGAAATCAATGATTTCCCTGACCGTCAATCCGGTAATGGCCGCCGCCCATTCAGGTGTTTTATTTTCAAGATGACGTTCAAACCCGGCCGCATTATCTGAGTACCCGAGCAGATAATCACGGTCGGCAAGGTTTTCTTTGAACAACACATGCATGACGGCCACGGCCAACGCACCATCCGTTCCCGGTTTCAGCATGAGATGCATGTCCGATGTTGCCGCCGTTGGTGTGCGGTAGGGATCAATAGTGATCACCTTGGCATCCCGGTTTTTTTGCGCCTGACGGATATGGGTCATAACATTGACTTGCGTTGAAACCGGATTGCCGCCCCAGATGACGATCACATCGGAGTGAGCGATTTCTCTGGGATCAACGCCCCGCATGTCACCAACACCGGCCAGCCAGCCCGCATACGCCGTTGACACGCATATGGTTTGCTTCATCCTTGAATAGTTCATCGCATGGCGCAGACGGTCGATGCCGTCCCGTTGCACCAATCCCATGGTACCGGCGAAAAAATACGGCCACACCGTTTCCGCACCATAGCGCTCCGTCGCCTTTACAAAGGCGGTGGCGATTTCATCCAGCGCATCATCCCATGACAACGGCTGAAACGTACCTTCGCCTTTATCTCCGATACGTTTCAAGGGTGTGGTTAACCGCTCCGGATGATGAACCCGTTCCCGGTAGGCCGCCACTTTGGCGCAAACCACGCCTTTGGTGTAATCATTGCCTTTGGCGCCACGGATTTTGCCAACGGTTCCGTCATCCAGCTTTTCCACCTCGAGCGCGCAAGTGCTCGGGCAATCATGAGGACAGACAGACGGTTTAAAAACAGGCGCCATTAAGGGTTCCTTATCAAAATGGATGCCATTCTAATGCCCACATCTTGAATGAACAAGGACGGCTGAATGAAAACCAAACGCATCGCCATCAGTTGGCAACTTTCAGACAGCCACGGCTGGGGTATTTTTGGTCTCAATCTGGCCTTGCAATTGACAAAAAGCGCTACTCCAACGCCATTGTTGCTGGCCCCGCCGGCCTTTATCAAAGATGATCCCGAACGCGACCGGATTTTAAAACCTTTTGTCGATGAACAAAAAATCACCAGCCAGAAAATCGAGGCCGCGACGGGGCCGATTATGGGTGGCGATGTCTGTGTGCTGCATGCCCTTGGCAACGCCTTTATGTCGTCCCCGATCAGTTCCCGGTTTATCGGCCATAAAAATATCGGTGTCAGTTTTTTTGAAGAAACCGGTTTCGACGAACAGGCCATCATGCGGGCCAAAAAATTTGACCGCATCGTTGCCGGATCGTCATGGAATCTGGAAATCATGCAAAAATCCGGTATTGATAACGGCGTTTTTGTCAGTCAGGGCATTGATGGCAAACGATTTCATCCGGGGCTTGTCGCCAGCAATAACGACCGCTTCAAAGGTCGCTATTGCATTTTTTCAGGCGGCAAGCTGGAACTGAGAAAAGCGCAGGATATGGTGCTGGAAGCCTTTAAAGTTTTTCATAAATCCCATCCCGATGCCTTGCTGGTGACAGCGTGGCAAAACAACTGGCCGACCACGGCGGCCAGCATTCAGGGATCGCCCTATATCCGGAGCGCCCCTGCGACAGACTCAAGCGGTAATCTGTGTATTGCCGAATGGGCAGCATCAATGGGATTTGGTCATAAACAGTTTATTGATCTGGGCTGGGTCGCCAATGACAAAATGCCTGAAATTTTTGCCCATATGGATGTGGCGTTGTTCCCCAACCGCTGTGAAGGCGGCACCAATCTGGTGGCGATGGAAGCCATGGCCACAGGCATCCCATCCATCATCGCCGCCAACACCGGGCAGTTGGATTTAATCGGGGATGATAATTGCTATCCATTGATGCAACAGACGCAGATTGCCCCGGATGGCAGTCCGGCCGAGCATTGGCGTAATTCCGATTTAAACGAGATTGTCACCGTCATGGAACGGGCCTATGAAAACCGGGAACAGGCCCGGGAGATTGGTAAAAACGGGGCCTTGTTCATGCAACAAAGAACGTGGGAAATACAGGTCAAGGCGCTGATGCAGGCCCTGTCCGATCTGCTTTAGTCATAATCGTTGCGCCGGGATTAAAGGCGTTGAAAACAAAGGCAAAAGTGACATCGAAAACCACATCCTGCCAGCCGTTTGCGGTTTTTTTCTGAACCACCACATTGCCGACATCACGGCCATCACGAATGCGCCGGGTATCCAGAGCCGAGTTCTGGCCCGGGGACCATGAAATTTTCAAATCGCCGACCCGCATCTGTTTTTTTTCCCGGACCAGCGATAAACTCCACGCTTTATCCCCGACGGCAACCACCCGGACCATCGGTTCAACATTTTTCGGCAATGGGCCGCGATATAAAAACGGGTAACTGGCCTGATCATAGCTTTGATAAGGGTTTACCCCGTATTGACGGAAATCGGGATTTTTCGGGATCATTACATCGCCTTTGGGTGTGCGGGCCTTGAAACGGGCGAAACTTTCCGTTCTCGATGGAATCATGGTCAGTCTGGCCCCGGCCAATTCACCCACAACACCATTGCCGGTAAACTGTTGCCACCACGTTTCCGTTTGCCGGTCATACATCAATAAATTGGACAGCCGCAATTTGCCCGTGGTGCCAAATTCCAGTACCCGGTTTTTCAGACGCCGGTCAAACACAATCCCCGTATTGCAAAGCGGACAATAGGTCACCGTAAATGGAATGCCATCGATTTCGTCGTTAACGATTTCGTGCCAGGTCAGCATCCGGAACGGATAGGCCCGTGTGGTACCGGCAATGGTCACGGAAATGACCGGTTCATTTTCACCGATATCCTGAAAACTGATTTTATCAGCCGACATGAACCGGGGATTTTCTATGGATGGAATCCCGTCCTTGGGCGGACCACCTGACAGGATTTCATCAAAATTAACGGTTTTTCTGGAAAAATCCGTATTCGGCCATTCCGCTTGCCAAATCGACACTTGCGATTGCGCCCGGGTTTGCACCTGAAACGTCATCGGCAATAACACCACCAACAACGCAAACAGAATATTTTTTTGCCACATCTTCATGCCGTTACCGTGACAGAAAATCCGTCATCTTCAAACACACACCTGATCAAATCATGGTGAACAGCATTGCTCACTGGCTGCTGATCAGCCTTTGCATAACATCCAGCATACTGCGCTGTTCTAGATTGGCAAAAGAAAACCTGAGATACTTGTCACCATCCGGGTCAAAAAATGACCCCGGCAAGCAAAGCAGATTAGAATCCCGGGCCAGTGTTTTGGCGACACTGACGGAATCCACGCCAATAAAGGGATGCTTGACGTAGGCAAAATAGGCACCGACCGATTGCAGTTGATAGGATAAATTGACGTCTTCGAAACAGGATTTCAGGATGGCTTGCCGGTCCAGCACCATGCCCCGGTTGGCAAGGCGCCATAAATCCAGATGACGCAGACCATACAAAGCCGCAAGCTGTCCTATATGCGGGGCGGAAATCGCCACGCAATCCATAACCTTGGCCACATGGGAAAGCAAAGTTTCAGAAGCGATAACGGATCCAACCCGGTATCCGGCCAGACTGTAGACCTTGGAAAAACTGTAAAGTTGAACCAATGTATTTTGCCAGTCCGGCTGATTGAATAAATCGTGGGCCGGGGCGCTGTCATGGCGAAAATCCTTGTAGGTTTCGTCAAGCACAAGAACAATTCCCCGGCTTTTAGCCAGATCGTAAAAGTTTTTAAGTTCCCCCGCCGGCACCGTGGCCCCGGTCGGATTGCCGGGGCTGACAACGACGATGGCTTTGGTCAATGGAGTGATCAATTTTTCGGCATTTTTCGCCAGCGGAATAAACCGGTCTTCCGCGCGGGCCGACATCAAAACCGTTTTCACGCCTTCCATGTCGAGCCACATTTTGTGATTGAAATAATAAGGGCTAACGAGCACGACCTCATCACCGGGTCCGGCCAATGTTTTCATGGTCACGGTAAAAGCCTGATTGCAACCCGCGGTAATCGCCGTCTGTTGTGGCTGGATACCTGCGTTATAATCCTGCGACATATGTTCCGCCAAAGCCCGACGCAATTCCGGCAACCCCAAAATCGCGGTATAACGATGGGCCTGACCGGAACGCACTTCGTCCGCCAGATAATCACGCATCTCTTCAGGCGGCGGGTAATTCGGTGCCGCCTGTGCCAAATCAAAAAAAGGCCCGGCGTCATGGTGATGAACATCGTCATCAAGCCAGTTCAGGGCTTCGTCAATAGGCGGATCGTCAACACGCTCAACCCGGCGTGACAGGCGCATCAAAAAATCCGAAGTCATGTGATCATCATCCAAAATATTACCTTTAATTAACTGTTCGCCTGTAAAAATGTATAGTAGACAGGTTTCACGGAATGAATTTATCAAGGTTTACAATGAAAATATCCCGTTCATTTGTTTTGACCGTAGCGATTGTTGTGTGGGCCGGGCTTATTTTACCGTCCCATAATCTGAAAGCACAACAAAACAATGGTGATGGCTTTGTCCGTATTCAGGGCCGGGATCAGCCAACACCCGATGCCGCGCCCGCTGCCAGTCCGGAAATTCTGGTGGACCTGCGCGAAGAGATGCGGAATTTCGTGCAGTCATTGTCAAATTATGCCCGGCAAATCAATCCGGATTTTATCATCCTCGCCATGGGTGGTCTTGATCTCATGATAAAACGCGATCAAATTGACGAAGAACGCGTGTCCCCGGCCCGGTCCTATACACGATCCATTGATGGCGTTATTATCAAAGGGCCTTTTTATTCCGATAAAAATTTTGGTCAGCCGCCGTCAAAGGATTATCAGGACTATCTGGATAAAATGGCCGGATTCGCCAAAAAAAGCGGACTGCGGATTTTCTCCATGGATTTTGGTACGGGCAAAAACATTGTCAACGGTGCCTACCGTAAAAGCAAAGCCAAAGGCTACGTTTCATTGACGCTGGATGCCGAACCACTGGACGTGGACAACCTGCCCCGCTACCCGTCGAAGCCGTTTGACGAAAACCCGAAAAGCGTGGTTTCGCTGAAAGATGTGAAAAACTATGTCTTCATCGGCAACTCCCAAGGCATGGGCCGGGTCGATGAATTTGCCCTGAAAATGAAAGACACCAATTACGACATGGTCATCGTTGATGTTTTTCATGGCCGCCTGCCGTTAAGCAAACGCGCCGTTGAAACACTGAAGTACAAAAAAATCGGGGCCAAGCGGCTGGTTCTGGCCTATCTGGATATTGGGTCAGCGGCCAGTTACAGGTACTATTGGCAACCGGGCTGGCGCGAAGGTTCGCCCTTGTGGATCAGCGCGCCCTATAGAGGTGACCCGGACCGTTACCACGTCCAGTTCTGGCAACCGGAATGGCAACGCATCATCAGCGGTGACAGCCAGTCATTTTTATACGGCATCATCAATCAGGGCTTTGACGGTGTCGTGCTGGACGGGCTTGAAGCCTATAAATTCTATGAAGGCGGCGGCGAAGAAGAAACCCAGCAACAACAATAATTTTGCCTTATTTTCCGCGCCCCAGATGACCGACCTGATCCCATTCCTCATCGGTTAAATCTTTGGCAAAATTGAACTGTCCGGCCCCGGCCAGCCATTCCCCGCCGTCAATGGTAATCACTTCGCCGTTGATATACCCCGAACCGTCGGCCAGCATATAAACCACCAGCGACGTTAATTCATCGTGCTCACCTGTGCGCCCCAACGGATTGCGGGTTTCCCAGATATTCGCCAGTTCATCCGTTGGTACCAGCCGGTCCCACGCCCCCTTGGTCGGAAAAGGTCCCGGAGCAATTGCATTCAGGCGGATGCCCTTGGGTCCCCATTCAACGGCCAGTGACCGGGTCATCGACAACACCCCGGCTTTGGCCATGGCCGACGGCACCACATAGGCCGATCCGGTCCAGGCATAGGTGGTGACGATGCTGATAACGTTGCCTTTATGGTGATCCCTGATCCAGCGCTTGCCACAGGCCAACGTCATATAGGCCGAACCATGCAAAACAATGTTCATGACCGCGTCCATGGCCCGGTGTGACAGAGTTTCCGTACGTGCCAGAAAATTGCCCGCAGCCCCGTTGATAAGGCCGTCAATGGCACCGTCCTGCCAGACTTTATCCACCACTTCGTCCACCATTTCAGGGTTTCTGACATCCAGCGGGTGCC
>Ga0316207_10000753_pt1 | contig 46299 bp, 42 predicted proteins | sample 6weekpyrite_MG_FD_204943 | JGI IMG/M metagenome (GOLD analysis project Ga0316207, IMG submission 204943) | Microbial mat bacterial communities from mineral coupon in-situ incubated in ocean water Damariscotta River, Maine, United States -... | ecosystem: Environmental > Aquatic > Marine >... | reverse complement strand
CTTTATATTGCTTGAATTTAGTATTGCATCACATTTATTTTTTGATTTTTTTACCTGGAAATGCTTATAAATTAAGCCCTTATCGGTTTTTATCACTTTGTGTTCGCTTTTTTGGGATTAAATCAAGTTGCCAGTGCGACATTGCCCATGACCAGATTTCATTTTGGCTTACACTGAGTAAATCGAGCGGGGGATTTTGTCCTAAGAACTGTAGGGACTTATACAATAAAGACACAGACTCCGTTTGTTTTATGGGTTTTGCACGATTTTGTTTACTGAGTTTTTGTCCTGCATGATTTACTACAACAGGAATGTGACAGTATTGAGGACTGGCTAAGTTAAGCATATTTTGTAAATGAATTTGGCAAGATGTATCGCTTAATAAATCTGCACCTCTAACGACTTCGGTAATACCTTGTTCAGCATCATCAAACCCCGATGCCAGCTGATATGAAAAATAACCATCACTGCGTTGTATCACAAAGTCTCCCCGGGTTTTTTCAAGATCAACGGTTTGTTTTCCCTGGATGAGGTCATTAAAACGTATTATTTGTTGCTGGCAATGTATGCGAATACTGGGTTTTGCAGTAGCAGATAAGTTTTGTAGAGGGCCTTGACGGCAAAACCCAGGATAAATGATTTGTCCTTTTTTTTGACCGGTTTTTTCCTGAATACTTTTTCGGCTGCAACTACATGGGTAGGCTTTTTTTTGCGCTAAAAGTTGTTGAACAATGTCTTGATGTTGTTGGCGGTTATGACTTTGATAAAGAATATCTTGATCCCACTCAAAGCCAAAATTTTCAAGAGTGCTGATAATAGCTTTGCTCGCCCCCTTTTGCTCACGAGGTGGATCAATGTCATCAATACGCAGCAACCACTCTCCACCCTGATGCTTTGCCTGTAAATAACTCGCGACAGCGGTGATTAAGGAGCCAAAATGAAGCTCTCCTGTTGGTGATGGGGCAAAGCGCCCGCGATAAAGTGTTTGGCTTGGCATGCCTGATTATACCCATGATAAAAGCAAATTATTCCAGTCTCTACGCTAAAGTAATTGGCTTTCTAGTCGTTAAACTAAGTAGACCATCTTAACGGAGTGAAGAGATACTTGTGAGTAGCGATGAGAAATGGGTTATCCGTGGTGTAACCGAAGAAGGCAGGAAACTACGTCCAAGTGATTGGATTGAACGTATTTCATCTACCCTGGCGAATTTCGGCGCGGATCAACGTTTACAGTATTCTAATGCCGTCTCACCTTGCACGATTGATGGTGAAAAATGTTTAGTGGTGGCGCGTAACTTAGAAGAAGTTAACCCTGGCGCTTATGAGTTTGTAATGGGCTTTGCTAAAAGTAACCAGCTGAGTATTCGTGAGGATAGACGTGTTGGTGATCGCGCTTTAGATGCTTCGATATAACACTGCTAAAAACAAGGTAAAATTTTGGCATAAAAAAAGGAAGTTTCGCTGAGCGAGGCTTCCTTTTTTATTTCTGCCTGAGTAAATGTTAAGACATCGACTTTTCGCGGATCTCACTCAAGCTCTTACAGTCGATACATTGGTTAGCCGTGGGGCGGGCTTCAAGACGGCGAATACCAATTTCAATTCCACAATCATCACAATAGCCGTAATCACCCGAATCAAGTAAGTCGATAGATTCGTCGATTTTTTTGATGAGCTTGCGTTCGCGGTCACGGGTACGGAGTTCCATAGTAAAATCAGACTCTTGTGAGGCACGATCATTCGGGTCAGGGAAGTTCGCCGCTTCGTCCTGCATGTGATGCACAGTACGATCAACTTCTTCCATGAGTTCTTGTTTCCAACGCCCAAGAATATTATGGAAATGCTCTACTTGCGCTTCATTCATATATTCCTCGCCTTTCTTTATTTTGTAAGGCTCGAATTGTTTAAATTCTTGAGTAATATTTGAAGGAATTCTTTTCTTTTTGGCGGTAGTCTTCTTTTTTGCAGCTGATTTTTTAGTTGCTGTTTTTTTAGCCACCGTCTTCTTTTTTGCCGCTGTTTTTTTCGATGCAGTTTTTTTGGCTACGGACTTTTTCTTAGTCACTTTCTTTTTTGCAGCTGTTTTTTTCTTTGTAGGCATTGTTCACTTCTCTCTAGCCATGGTTTTAAATGATATATGACAGTTAAATAAAATTTCGACGCGACTTAATACCAGAATGACGACAAATACGCAAGAATTACGAAAAATATTTGAAGTGGTACACTAGCGCCCCTGAGTAATACAGTCTCATGATATGGGATTATTTCAATAAAAATCAAGTGGTTAATGTCACAAGATTCAGATTTATTATTTTGGAGTGGGAATATATGCCTAAGTTACAAGCCTTACTATTTGACGTCGATGGAACACTCGCTGATACCGAGCGAGATGGACATCGGATTGCCTTTAATTTGGCTTTTGCTGATGCCGGTTTAGACTGGGATTGGACGGTAGATATCTACGAAGACCTCCTCAGCGTGACCGGTGGAAAAGAACGCATGAAGTTCTTTTTAGATAAATATAAGCCGGCATTTGACGAGCCAAAAGACTTAGACGGCTATATCGCGGCTATGCATAAAGCAAAAACAGCTCATTACACCGGCTTGTTAGCAAAAGGTGCTATTCCATTACGTCCGGGGGTTGAGCGTATACTGAATGAAGCGCGAGAAAAGGGGTACCGTTTAGCGATTTCAACAACAACGACGCCAGCTAATGTTGAAGCGTTATTGACACATACCCTGGGTGCAGAATCAATGGACTGGTTTGAAGTGATTGCGGCCGGTGATATTGTGCCCGCGAAAAAACCGGCTCCTGATATTTACGATTGGGCGTTAGAAAAAATGAATTTAAAAGCAGAAGAGTGTATTGCTTTTGAAGATTCACGTAACGGTATTTTATCCTCACTTGGTGCTAATTTGAAAACCCTCATCACGATTAATGATTACACTAAAGATCATGACTTCACGGGTGCCGCGATTGTATTAGATCAATACGGTGAACCGGGTGACGGTTTTAAAGTCATTGAAGGTGATGCTCAGGGGTTTAAATATGTGAATATGGATATGATTGAGATGCTACATTCAGTTTAAATATTTATGGAAAAAAATACGCGCATCAATGACATCCAACCCTTCCATGTGATGGCGTTACTCGCACGCGCCAAAGAGTTGGAGTCTCAAGGTAAAGACATTATTCACTTGGAAATTGGTGAGCCTGATTTCCCTACACCGAAACCTATAGTTGATGCAGGTATTAATGCAATTAAAGATGGTGATGTTCATTACACGCCTGCACTCGGTTTGCCAGCATTACGTGAAGCAATCGCGTCATTTTATCAAACGCGCTACGCATTAAACCTTTCTTCTCAACGCGTTGCTATCACGCCAGGTGCATCCGGTGCATTAATGCTTGCATTGGGTGTTGTTATGCAGGAGGGAGATGAGGTCTTACTTGCTGATCCCGGTTACCCTTGTAATAAAAATTTTGTACGTTTTTTATCGGGAACAACGCGTGCGATTCATGTTGATGCTTCAACGGATTATCAATTATCACTAAAGCATTTAAAAAAGCACTGGTCAGAGAAAACAAAAGTGGTCATGGTGGCTTCACCCTCCAATCCAACCGGCACCTTGCTTTCACACAAAGAGCTTTCTGCAATGGCTGCGTTTGTTAAAGAGAAAAAGGCTTACTTAATTGTAGATGAAATTTATCATGGTCTGATTTATAACGATGAAGAGACTACAGCGTTAGCTATTGATGACAATATTATTGTGATAAATAGTTTTTCAAAATATTTTAATATGACTGGCTGGCGTTTAGGCTGGCTTGTTGCGCCTGAAAGTTTGATTGATAAAATGGATAAGCTGGCACAAAATATTTTTCTTGCCGCAGCAACACCCGCCCAGTATGCCGCGCTTGCCGCTTTTGATTCTGAAACAATTCGCATTCTGGAATCATATAAATCGGAGTTTAAACAACGTCGTGATTTTTTGTTAGTAAAATTAAAGCAGCTTGGCTTTGTTATTGAAACAGAACCACAAGGTGCGTTTTATATCTATGCTAACTGTGAGAAATTTAGCGATGACAGTTATCAGTTTTGTTATGAAATATTAGAAAATATTGGGGTAGCAATAACACCAGGCAAAGATTTTGGTGAGAACAACGCTGACACCTTTGTTCGTTTTTCATACACGACTTCAATTAAATGTCTTGAGCAAGCAATAAGCCGGTTAAGTGCATATCTGGGATAAAAGGTTTGAATGATGGTTAAAGTATTTACAGCAAAAAATAGTATTGAAGCCAATATTGTAAAAGGCATGTTAGAGGCCAACGATATTCCTGCCTATGTTGAGGGCGAATATCTACAAGGCGCTATCGGTGAATTATCAGCAATTGATTTTGCTTTTGTCAGCGTTGATGATGTTAATGAAGCAAAAGCATTATCCCTTGTGAATGAATATGAAACAGGTAACTACTCTATTTCTGTTTAAAGCATAAATTTATGTTTTACTCTTGAATTTATGTTTTACACATGGGTAGATAGGCAGTATTCTTCGCTCACTTAATAATGATTCGAACAGGAAATCAGCATGGCTTTTTTCAATATCAAAAAAATTATTTTTATCACGGTTTGTGCCATCGCACTTATAAATCCTGCACTTGCTGCAAAGAAAGTTTATAAACTCAAACTTGCTGAAACATGGCCAACCAATTTCCCTATTTTTGGTGATGCGACTAAAAGTATGGCGAAAATGGCGTACGACATGTCGAATGGCCGTTTAAAAATTACTATTGACTCTAAAAATAAACATAAAGCGCCATTAGGTATTTTTGATATGGTGCGCTCTGGTCAATATGATATGGGGCACTCTGGCTCATACTATTGGAAAGGTAAAGTACCTGAGACTTTGTATTTTACCAGCATGCCATTTGGTATGACGGCACCGGAACAGTATGGCTGGTTTTATCATGGTGGTGGCCTGGAGTTAATGCAAAAAGTCTATGGTAAATATGGCATGCTTTCTTTTCCTGGCGGCAACACCGGCAACCAAATGGGTGGCTGGTTTCAAAAAGAAATTAATAGCATTAAAGATCTTCAAGGTTTAAAAATGCGTATCCCCGGTTTTGCCGGTGAGATTCTCGCCAGAGTTGGTGCTAAACCAACGAATATTCCAGCGGGTGAACTTTATACCGCATTGGAACGCGGCACCATTGATGCGTTAGAGTGGGTCGGGCCTTCTTTAGATTTACGCATGGGCTTCCATAAAATTGCCCCTTATTATTATACTGGCTGGCATGAACCTGCTTCAGAAATGCAGTTCTTAATTAATAAACGTGCCTGGAAAAAGCTGCCAGCGGACTTACAGGAAATCTTACGTGTCGCTATGCGTACTGCTGCGTATGACATGTATATCCACTCTTATCATGTCAGTGGTGATAACTGGCAAAAAATGGCAGCAGAACATCCAAATATAAAAGTAAAGACTTTCCCGAAGAAAGTGATTAATGCTTTGAAAAAAGCCAATGCTGAACTATTGAAAGAAGTGGGCAAAAAAAGTGCCTTATCAAAAGAGATTCAGGATTCTCAGGCGGCGTATTTGAAAAAAATACGGGTTTGGACAAATATTTCAGACAAGGCGTACCTGGAAAATTAATTTTTATTTGAAATTGTAGTATGCTAGTCAGAATAGCAAACTCTAAAAGCCGATAGCTATCTTCAGTTACCGGCTTTTTTTATGGTGTAAATTATATGGTGTTAGAAAAAACAGAAGCCGCAATCAGCCACTTTTCCACATTACTAGGAAAGTTGAGTGCATTGCTGTTTATTTTGCTTTTATGTAATGTTTTTTATGACGTTATTATGCGATATGTATTTAATGACGTTTCTATCGGTATGCAAGAATTAGAATGGCATTTATATGCTGCTATATTTTTGTTGTCCATTCCCTATACCTTATATCAGGACGGGCATGTTCGGGTTGATATTATTTATGATGGCCTTTCTGTTCGTAAGCAAGCATGGATCAATATTTTAGGTTCGTTGATCTTATTACTGCCTTTTTCAGTTCTGATTACTTACTATGGCTGGAATTTTACTATGGAAGCCTATGAGCTCGGTGAAAGTTCAGGCGACCCCGGTGGCTTGCCTTACCGCTGGATTATAAAGGCTGTTATTCCTTTTTCTTTTTTTGCCATTGGGCTTGCTGGCATTGGTTTAATATTGAAATCTATTATTACACTGCGCAACGGTGATGAGCTGGATAAAATAAAGCATCAACAAGGAACACATAATTTATGATTGGTATAGTTATGTTTGTTGTTGCTTTGGCAATGTTGTTATTCGGTTTTCCTGTTGCTTTCGTATTTGGTGGCGTTGCCCTTATATTTGGTGTCTACGCTGAAGGCATGGATCTTTTTGCTTTTATGCCGTTTCGTATTCAAAGTATTATGGAAAACACCATTTTAATGGCAGTGCCCTTATTTATTTTTATGGGCATCGTGTTACAAAAAACAAAGCTCGCCGAACAGTTGCTCGAATCAATGGGCACGTTGTTTGGCGGGGTAAAGGGTGGCTTAGCAATTTCAACAATTTTAGTTGGTGGCTTATTAGCTGCTTCAACCGGTGTGGTTGGTGCATCGGTAGTGGCAATGGGGTTGATCGCGTTACCGGTTATGTTGAAATATAACTACGATAAAAAATTGGCGTCCGGCGTTATTTGCGCCTCGGGTACATTAGGACAAATCATTCCGCCCTCGGTTATCTTAATTATTCTCGGTGATGTTATGGGCGTGCCTGTTGGTGATTTATTTAAAGCCGCTGTTGGTCCTGGGCTGATTCTTATCCTGGCTTATGTTATTTATATTCTTATTTACGCTAATCGAAACAAACAGGTTGCCCCTGCTATTTTAGTTGAGCTTGATGCAGGCGATAAAACTCAACAAATTAAACAAGCGGTGTTTGCTATTTTACCACCATTAGCATTAATGCTGGTGGTATTAGGTTCTATATTTACCGGCATTGCGACACCAACCGAGTCATCTGCACTCGGGGGGATTGGTGCACTATTACTGGCGTTCATGTATCGTCAGTTTAGCTGGAATATGTTGTTTGAGTCCTCATTGGAAACGGTTAAAGTGACGGCAATGGTGTTTGCCATACTGCTGGGTGCAACTGCATTTTCTATGACCTTTACATATACTGGCGGTGACACCATTGTTGAAGAAGCTTTATTAGGTTTGCCGGGTGAGAAAATGGGTTTTTTAATTTTATCCATGTTGGTGATTATGGTCTTGGGCTTCTTTATCGACTTTGTTGAGATCTCTTTTATTATTGTACCGATACTTGCTCCCGTTGCAGATGCATTAGGTATCGCACCGGTTTGGTTTGCCATATTAATTGCAATGAATTTGCAAACCTCATTTTTAACACCGCCGTTTGGTTTTAGTCTGTTCTATTTAAAGGGCGTTGCACCCGCCGGGATACAAACCACTGATATTTATAAAGGAGTCGTGCCCTTTATCTTGATTCAGGTCGCTGTGGTTATTTCTATTTTATTATTCCCGGATATGTACGGTTTACAATAACCAGACATTAAAAATATCGTGCAATTTTCTTCACGCGTTGTAAGAAAAATTTTGTTCGCGTTTTAGGGTTATGCTTAACGGGAGAGGGTAAGCTGGCGGCAAGCTCAACGGCTTGTTTGACAGACAGTTGTGAAGCTGGTATTCCCCAGTAATATTTCGCAGCCGCATTGACACCATAAACACCTCGTCCGAATTCGACGATATTTAAATACAAGGTCAATATGCGCTCTTTACTTAAGTTACGTTCCATTGCAATGGTTAGAACCAGCTCGTGCCATTTACGTAGTGGATTACGTGATGGACTGAGAAAAATGTTTTTAATGGTTTGTTGCGAAATAGTACTGCCACCATAAACAAAACGTTTTTGTTTCAGGTTATATTCCATAGCATTTTTTAATGCATCAGTATCAATGCCACTATGAGAATAAAAGCGTGAATCTTCAGCGACAATTAATGCGCGCACCATGTGATTAGGGATTTTATTAATAGCTACGGGTTGCCAGTGGAGGCGTGGCCAGTCACGATGACGATAGTGCTCGGAAATATAGTTGCGTATAAAATTTGATTGTTGCACCGGGCCTTCGGCATAAATTTTCCAGTCCGGCCAAATACCGATTAAATAACCGGTATCCATAATAAAGATTAATAGTGCAATCTTCCAACTCCACTTCAGTGTAGTAACAACACGTGGGAACTTAAAAAGTTTTTTTGCTTTAGTTTTTAATTTTCCGAACAACATCAGGGGTTATTTTTAAACTCTTCTATATACATTTTAGTTGCACCCGCGACAGCGACAGGCATGACTAAAAAATTAACAAAAGGAATTAAAGTCGCCAGCATCACCATTGAACCAAAACCTAAGGAAAGGATGCGTTTGCTTGCAAGTCGTTTTCTTATTTCGGGAAAAGTCATGCTGTGATTCGCCATGGGAAAATCGGCATACTCCAGGGTTAATACCCAAACAGTATAGACCATCCACAGTACCGCAGTGATGGGAGAGAACAAGGGAAAAGCAAAAGAGATTAAAGATAAAAAGATTAACGGCATCATTAAAAATAAGGAGTGTTTTAATTTTATCAATTCGCTGGTGATGCTGCTTATAATTTCTTCGGCAATGCTTTTGTCGCTGCTAAAATCTGCATTCGCTAACAAGTGACGTTCAACTGCTGCAGATAAAGGGCCATTAAAAGGCGCAGCAACAATATTGGCAATAATTGAAAAGGTGAAAAAAGTTAAACCATAGAATGTGATAGCGAAGATTAACCACATAATCCATTCCAGCCAACTTAACCATGATGGCAGGCTTGATAATGCCCAGTTGATAAAGCCTTCAAACTGTTCAATTGCAAACCAAAGACCGATACTAAAAATGAGTATATTGATCAGGAGAGGGACTAAAACAAAGCGGCGTATTGATTTTTGTTGTATTAATCCTAAGCCATTTAAAAAATAGGTCATGCCTGAAATAGGGTTGCTGATCATAGGAACTCTCTTGAGCTTTAATATGGTTAAGATTGGGGCAGATGTTAACGGGTTTACTTTTTTAAAATTACTATTGAATACGTGTATGGGCTGAAGATATAAACTCTCGCTGTAATGGTAAATGAATGTTATGTGATTTGCATCATGCTTTGAACATTATTTGGGCTTTATTTATTTAAATAGTGCAAAGTAAAAAGTCATTTTGGTTATGATTATCCTTAATTTTATATTCCCAATAAAATCCAGAGTTATTAACTTTTTTGATTTCTGAGGTGTTTACATGACTGATGAAAAAAGAAATAAATCTCAACCTGTTCCTGATGATGTGGCGCAGTATCTGAATGATGTGCAACAAGCCCAGCTAAATACTATTGAAGGTTTTGGTTGGCGTCTAAAGTATATTCGTCGTCCACTTTTTCAGGAATCAGTTATCGTCGTAACCAATCCTGATGGTAGTACCATTGGAGTTTTAGAGCAAGATGGTCGTTTGAATTTAGAATCTGATATTGCAACCCGGCAATAATTTAACCATCTAAGTAGCTCGTATTGAAAACTCTGTGGTAAAATTGTATTTCATTATTACCGTGGTATCTTATTTGTGTCTTCTGAAGTTAAAACAACCTGTCCTTATTGTGGTGTTGGCTGCGGTGTCCTAGCGCAGTTAGATGAAGAAGGGGGCGTTAGCATTTTTGGTGATCCTCAGCATCCTTCAAATTTTGGTCGTTTGTGCTCAAAAGGAGCTGCCTTAGGAGACACCTTAGGCATGGAAGGTCGCTTGCTTTACCCTGAGGTTGATGGCAATACACAAAGTTGGGATACCGCACTTAATACTGTCGCTTATCGTTTTCAGGACGTTATCAATGAACATGGCCCTGATTCGGTCGCTTTTTATGTTTCTGGTCAACTTTTGACCGAAGATTATTATATTGCCAATAAACTGATGAAGGGCTTTATTGGTAGTGGCAATATTGATACAAACTCCCGGCTTTGCATGTCTTCAGCGGTTGCTGGCCAAAAACGTGCTTTTGGTAGCGACACCGTGCCTTGCAGTTATGAAGATCTTGAACGTGCCAAGCTTATTGTTCTAACCGGTTCGAATACCGCCTGGTGCCACCCCGTTTTATTTCAGCGTATTAAACAAGCAAAGTTAGATAACCCCGATATGATGGTGGTGGTAATTGATCCACGCCGTACGGCAACCTGTGATATTGCAGATATTCATTTGCCGATAACAGCAGGAACAGATCATATTTTATTTAATGGTTTGTTAGTGTACTTAAGGTCTGCGGGTGAAAAAAATGAATTATTTGTTAAGAATTATACCGAAGGTTTAGAGTCTGCTTTAACAATGGCAGAATCATATGCAGGTTCCCCGACTGTCGTGGCTGAAGCTTGTGGTTTAACGCCTGGTGATGTTGAAAATTTTTATCGTTTATTCGCGCGTACTGAACGTGTTGTTAGCGTTTATTCACAAGGCATTAATCAATGGTCTTATGGCACAGATCGTGTGAACAGTATTATTAATTGTCATTTATATACAGGACGAATTGGTCGCGCTGGTATGGGGCCTTTTTCATTTACCGGTCAACCAAATGCTATGGGGGGGCGTGAAGTCGGTGGCTTGGCTAATCAACTAACTGCGCATATGGCCATTGAGAATGAATCGCATCGTGAGTTAGTTAAAACCTTTTGGCAGTCTCCCGCTATTGCTGAGAAAGAAGGGTTAAAAGCTGTCGAACTTTTTGATGCTATGGATAAAGGTAAGATTAAAGCGATTTGGGTCATGGCAACAAATCCTGCGGTCTCTTTACCCGACTCGAATAAAGTTAAGCGCGCCTTAGAACAATGTGAATTTGTTGTTGTTTCCGATTGTATGCGTAATACGGATACCTCGCGTTTTGCCAATGTTTTGTTACCCGCGCAAACATGGGGTGAACGTGATGGCACTGTGACGAATTCAGAAAGGCGCATTACTCGACAACGTGCTTTTTTACCCTCGCCGGGTGAGGCGCGCGCCGATTGGTGGATTGTCTCTGAAGTTGCAAAACGTCTTGGTTTTTCTGAACAGTTTACTTATAACGAACCTGCTGAAATTTTTAAAGAGTACGCAACCTTATCAGGCTATAAAAACACAGGTGATCGTGATTTTAATATTTCAGGCTTAGCAGATTTAAGCTACACCGACTACGATGAGTTGGCTCCCTTACAATGGCCTGTTACAACATCCTCACCTGCGGGTACAGCTCGTATGTTTACTGATGGACATTTTTATACTGCCAGCAACAAAGCACAATTTATTGCGGTTAAAAATTCTTCTCCAGCACGAGTCTTATCAAATGAATATCCTTTACGTTTAAATACAGGTCGTATTCGTGATCAATGGCATACCATGACGCGTACAGGTAAATCAGCAAGATTATCAGGTCATATTTTTGAACCCTTCCTTGAAATTAATCCCATTGATGCGGAAAAGTTTTCTCTCAATGATAATGAGTTAACAGAAGTGGCGAGTGCGCAGGCTACAGTTGTTTGTCGTGTCAAAATATCTGATGCTCAACAACAAGGTAGTGTATTTATTCCTATACATTGGAATGATCAATTCTCCAGCCAGGCTGTTATTGATAGTTTAATAGATTCCGTTGTTGATCCTTTTTCCGGTCAACCGGAATTCAAGGCAACGCCTGTAAATGTAAAAGCATATAAAACCCAGTGGTATGGTTTTATATTGTCACGCCGCAAATTGAATATATTGAACGCAAGTTATTGGACCGGCAGTCGCGGTCAAGGTTTATGGCGTTATGAAATTGCAGGCGATGAAATTCCAAAAGATTGGGCTGAGTGTGCCCGGGGTTTATTGTGCCAACATGCTGAACAAGTTGAATGGACAGAATATTTTGATGCTGCTGCCAATCGTTATCGTGCTGCTCGTATTGAAAACGATCGTTTAGAAAGTTGTATTTTCATTGGTCCGGATTATTTTTTACCTGAACGTGACTGGTTGATTAAATTGTTTGACGATAAAAAGTTAAGTGATAAAGATCGCACAAGCATTCTTACCGGAAAACCACTCGGTAATCAAAAAGAGGCTGGGCACACGGTATGTTCCTGTTTTAATGTTGGCATTAATACTATCGTTGAAGCAATTCAGAAAAATAAACTCACTACTCCGGAACAAATTGGAATAGCTGTAAAAGCTGGGACTAATTGTGGTTCTTGTATACCTGAGCTTCGGGAAATAATAAATAAAAAATGCCCCGAGGTTGGGGCATGTTGATATTATTTTAAGAGTAACGATGATGTTTAATCTGGTTGGCGATAGTTTCGTCTCATAAACAGAATCAAAATGCCGGATGTGCCGAGTAAAATTCCAGAGATAAAAGACATAAAAGAATCAACATTAGAAATTGCAGCAATTCCACCTATAACATAAAGCGTGGGTAAGCTTTCGTAAATGGGTTTTGGCATATTCATAAAATTTCCCCTCCCGTGTGTTTGGCGAATCAAAGTGTTCGCCCCTGTACAAAATAGTATACTTAGCCGGTAATTTATAGCAGTTGCTCAAATTATGAGCAATTAAAAAATATTAAATCAGGTAATATTCACTTACTTTATTTCTGTCTATGAAGGAAAAACTACAGCCGCAGTTGATACTAGTCGATTTGTTCGCGGCTGCGTTACAGGCGGCGAATGGAAAAAATGCTGTTGAAAAACAGTTGCTTGAGCAACCTTTAGAGGGCGATATTGCTGTTCTTGCCATCGGTAAAGCGGCTGAATCGATGATGCTGGGTGCGCAAAATATTTTAAAAGAGCAGATTCAATCCGCCTTAATTATTGCTAAAAAAGGGCACGTCGTTGAGTCACCTGCATGGCCATGTATTGAGGCAGGCCATCCTATTCCGGATGGAAATAGTCTGCAAGCGGGGCAACAATTATTAAAATTCCTCGCGAATATCCCTGAAAATACTCAACTATTAACATTAATTTCAGGTGGTGCGTCGTCGCTCGTCGAAGTCTTGCCAGATAAAATGACTTTGGCAGATTTACAAAAAATGAATCAATGGTTACTTTCAAGTGGCCTGGATATTCACGCTATGAACCGTATTCGTCAATCCGTTTCCTTAATCAAAGGCGGTAAAGCGTTGCATGCTTTATCAACTAATAAAGTGACTCAACTTCTTATATCCGATGTACGTTATGATGATCCTGAAATTATTGGCTCAGGTTTATTTGTCAGTCCAAAAAATAATAAATTATTACCGGATAATATGCCGCAATGGTTAGAAACATTTATTCAGCCCCAGCTCGATTCCGTGAAGGTTGATATAGAAACGCATATTGTTGCGAACAATGAGCTGGCTTGTCAGGCCGTTGTTGATAAAGCAAAGCAGGATGAATATGATGTGTTTTATCATGGCCAAAATTTATACGGTGATGTTTTTGCTGTTGCAGAAAAAATAGCAGCATATTTAAAACACGCCGAATCAGGCATTCATATATGGGGCGGTGAACCGACAATTGAACTGGCAAACATTCAAGGTCGTGGTGGCCGTAATCAATCTTTAGCATTAGCACTTGCGTGTGAAATAGAACACTCAAAAGACTTAACGATTTTAGTCGGAGCAACCGATGGCAATGATGGGCCAACAGACGATGCGGGTGCAATTGTGGACGGGCAAACACGACAACGTGGCGGCTCACTTCAAAAAGCAAAAGAACATTTAGAAAAAGCCGATGCAGGCACTTTCCTGGCCGAAGCAGGGAGCTTACTTTCAACGGGGCCAACAGGTACAAATGTGATGGATGTTGTTATTGTATTAAAGTTGTAATTAAACGGTATTTCCGCGGCAATGAATTTCTGTTCGCGATTGTTATATCCCGAAAATAATTAAAGTATTAAATCAAAGAGATAGAGAAATAAAATTTAACCTCTATCTCTGGATTTTTTCTGGTAGCAACTTATGCTGACGTAATGTCCGGGTGTAAACCTTGAGAGCGCAACTTTTCTATTACTAAGCCAGGTAAACTACTATGAGCCTCATAATCTATCGTCAGGTCATGCAGGGCATGGCGAGGGTGCTCAACATCCTTAACATGAGGAATGGATAAAATTTCATGTTTGAGTTTCACAATTTCTCGTGTGGTAAGTGATTCATCAATATAGATTGTGATGCTATTCATAACCGGTTGCTCCTTTATATTTCCTAAGTTTCTTATCTTTTATATTTTTTATCTACACTCTAAAAGTAGTTAATCTTTAGCGTATTTACAAGCTATAAATGACAGTGATTATTCATTTTTTGATTTGAATCAACTAATTTTTGACTAAGCACCATGGTTCTAATATGAATAAAAATAGAGTGTTAAAAAGCCGATGCAGATACTTTTTTAGCGAAAGCTGGGGGAATATTATTACAATTGGAGCAACAGGCGCTAATGTGATGGAAGGTGCATCGAAACGGTAGTAATGGGGTAGATTGGAAAAAATGGGCCTCTGATACGGGCACCTATTGTATCTTTATGGCTTGGAATGAAGGGCCAGTGATCGCTGACCCTTGTGCAGGGTTAAAAAGCATTTAAGCTAAATTGAATAGTAGTGCTACCTGCGACCACCGCCGCCCATGCCGCCGCCCATGCCACCGCCGCCCATGCCGCGACCACCGTTGCCCATATCGCCACGTCCATCCATCATGTTATTACGGTTTTGTGGCACATCTGGTAGGGTTATTCCTTGCTCTTTAGCACGTTGTTCCATCATTTCATGATGTTCTAACCGATATTGATTTCTTTCCTCTTCCGTTTTCATACTTTGCATTTTACTGCGATGTTCGAGTCGCTCTTGCTCTGACATCAATTGCCAACCATAGACCGGATCTTCAGCAAAAACAGAGGAGGCAGGTAATGTTATGCTTAATGTAAAAATGAAGAGTAAGGATTTCATATGAGTATTCATTTTTTTTACCTCATTGTTTGAAAAGTAGTTTAGAGAGTGATATTTGTAACAGTTCCATAAATATAAAGAAATGATGTAGATCATCTTTACTGTATATTCTTTTGCCAGTGTAGTAGAAATAATAAGGTGAGGTTTTCTGAAATTATATTGACCACTTTTTTGTCGGGATGCTTCAGAGGAAGACCTGATTCAAGCAGGATCCAAATCAAGCCTGCCCCTGTTTTCTACCAGAAAGAGTTGGTCTCCGGCAGCGATTGCTTGCTAAAATACGGCTATGAATCAACCCTCATTATTTAGTCAAGCCGAAGCTTGTATCAAAACATGCTCTCCATCTGAGAAAATAGCTTTGAGCTATGAAATCGCAAAGGCGTGGCAAGAGAAAAAGCTTTCCTTACAACATCACTCACCAATATTGAAGTTTGAAGATCCAGGTCGACCTGAAAAGCCAGAGCTGGTACCTCCGCGTGATTTGAACAGGCGCAAACCTTCTACGCTGGAAGGGCACGCGGCCTTGATTCATTCTATCTGCCATATTGAGTTTAATGCCATTAATTTGGCGTGGGATGCTGTGTATCGTTTCCAGGAAATGCCTGAGGATTTTTATTCAGACTGGGTGAAGGTGGCGAAAGAAGAAGCCTATCATTTTGAATTATTAACCGGGCATTTGAAAACCCTGGGCTATGAATACGGTGATTTTTTAGCGCACAATGGTTTGTGGGAAAGTGCCTTAGTCACAGCGCATGATCCCATGGTGCGTATGGCATTGGTGCCGAGGGTGCTGGAAGCGCGCGGCCTGGATGTGACACCGGGGATTGTGAAAAAATTAGAAAGTATTGGCGATAAAAAAGCGGTCGATATTTTAGCCATAATCCATCGTGATGAAATTGGCCATGTTGAAGCGGGAACGCGCTGGTTTCATTATTTTTGTGATCAGCGTGAGCTTAATTCAGAAAAAGTCTTTAAAGACCTGATTAATCAATATATGAAGGGTCGCTTACGCGGGCCTTTCGACCATGATGTGCGAAAACGCGCTGGCTTTAGTGAAGAAGAATTGTTATTTTTAGAATCAGCTCATTAAAATATTTAGGACCTTAAACGAAATATGAAAAAGTTAGGATTATTGCTAGTAGCGGGCTTATTGGCCTCGTGTTCTTCGAAGTATCAGGGTGATACTCTGGTTATGTTTGTCGAGCAGGAAAAAGACGTTGAACCCTATCAGACCCGTATGATTGTGACGCAAAAATTTGTGCGTATTGATGATGGCGAAGGTTCTCAGAACTTTGTTTTGTTTGATCGGGCAAAAAGGGTTGTTTATAGCATTAATCCAGATGAACAAAGTGTTATGGCAATACACGAAAAGGCATTAGCAAAAGGTGAAAAATTTGAACCGCCTTTTAAATTAACGCATGCAACAAAGGAAATGCCTGAACTAAAAGATGCCCCAAAGATTAACAGCCAATCAGCAAAACATTTTCAGCTAATGACGAATAATGAAATTTGCTATGACGTTGTTGCGATTGATGGTTTGTTACCTAACGTGGTCACAGCGCTAACTGAGTTCCACCATCTTATGGCAACGGATAGTCGTGTAACCTTTAATAATATGCCGGCCGATTTGCAAAATGCCTGTGACATGACTATGACAACATTTAAACCTGCACAGCAGTATACGTTTGGTTTTCCGATTCAGGAATGGGGTAAAAATGACTACTCACGTTCTCTAGTGAATTACACAAAAGACTATAAAGCGGATAGCAAGTTGTTTGATTTTCCTGAGGGTTACAAACATTACACGGTGACGGATTTGCGCGAAGGTAAAGTTGCTTTCGACAAGTGATATCGGTTTTGCTTTATCAGGAAAAGTGTTTTGATAAAGTATAAATCTTAAATGGATTCTAACCGGCAGCCCGATTCGTCACAGCTTAATACACTGCCTTGTTCATACCAGTCACCCAGAACGATACGCTTCATGGTTTTTTCATTGACGTTAAAATCATGTACAGCCGGGCGGTGGGTGTGACCATGAATAAGTTGCTGGATATTTTGTTCTAGCATGACAGATTCAACCGCTTGTTGGTTGGCATCCATAATCTCCATTTTTTTGTCTGCCATTGCGGTCTTACTAATCTCTCGATATTTTTCTGCTATCGCCAAACGTTCTTCTGCTGATTTTGAGAGAAAATCTTGCTGCCAACGTGGGTCTCGTACCATGGCGCGGAATTTTTGATAGTCACTATCATCCGTACAAAGCGTGTCGCCGTGCATAAGCAGAGTGGGGGTGCCATAAAGATCGATAATACTGGGATCGTCTATCAACGTGCTGCCGGATATTTCGCAAAAGTGTTCGGCCATTAAAAAGTCACGATTACCATGCATCACAAAAACAGCTACGCCACTGTCAGCGAGTTGTTTCATCGCGCTAATGCTTTCCTGATAGTCAGGTTGGATTATGTCGTCACCGGGCCAGACTTCAAATAAGTCACCCAAAATATAAAGGGCGTCTGCATGAGACGCCCTTTCTTTTAGAAATGCAATGAACAACTTTGTAATATTTTCTCGTTCAGCACTGAGGTGAAGATCGGATATAAATAAAGTGCTCATTGTTTTTCTTTTTTAGTCTTCGACTTCTACACTTTCGATAATAACATCTTCAGTTGGTACGTCCTGATGGCCGCCGTTTGAGCCTGTAGCCACTTTTTCAATTTCTTCTACAACATCCATGCCTTCAACAACTTTACCAAATACACAATAACCATAGCCTTGTGCATCAGCAGAGGTGAAGTTTAAAAAACCATTGTCTTTTACGTTAATGAAAAACTGTGATGATGCTGAATGTGGGTCCGGTGTACGCGCCATTGCAATCGTACCACGGTCATTCGCTAAACCATTGTCGGCTTCGTTTTTAATACTGTCGCGAGTGGCTTTTTCTTTCATGCCTGGCTCCATGCCACCGCCCTGAATCATAAAGCCGCTAATGACGCGGTGAAAGATGGTGCCGTTGTAAAAACCATCTTTTGCATACTGTTCGAAGTTAGCAACGGTTTCAGGTGCTTTATCGGCATTCATCTCAATCATGATGGTGCCTTTGTTTGTTGTCATTTTAATCATAATAAAAATCCTTAGAGAGTTTAAAAATTATTTTTTGGTGGGTCCGTTCGCATTCAATTCGATAATGCTGGCCTTGTTGATGGTTACGGTTTTAACAGGAACATCACCACGGAAAGGACCGGCAGGGCCTGTGCGGGTGTAACGAATTTTGTCGACAACATCCATGCCTTCGATCACTTTTCCAAAAACAGCATAACCCCAGCCCCGTGGTGTTTTATTTTTGTGGTCAAGGAACGGGCTATCGACAACATTGATAAAGAACTGTGCCGTTGCTGAGTGCGGATCACTTGTTCTTGCCATGGCAATGGTGCCGCGGATATTTTTCAAACCGTTATCTGCTTCGTTAATAACCGGAGCCTTAGTTTCTTTACGTTGTAGTCTGCTGTCAAAACCGCCACCTTGAATCATAAAGTTGCTGATGACACGGTGAAAAACAGTTCCGTCGTAAAAACCAGAGCGAACATAGTTCATAAAATTTAGCACGCTGTGTGGTGCGCGAGTAATATCAAGTTCAAGCACAATATTACCCTCCGATGTTTCGAGTTTAACGTGTTTGCTGGCAAAGTTATCTGCAGCACCTGCGGTTGAAATGAGAAAAACAAGAGCGGTTATAGTCGTTAGTAAATAGCGCATAATATTTAGTTTCTTATTGTCGTTGATTTTAGTGGGCGGCCAATTTATTGCTAATTTATACTAAAGCCGGGTTATGATGGCGTGAATAATAATAGGTTTGTCGCGATTTGTCTCTAACCAGGGCATAAAACCATCATTGGATCTAAAATATCGGCCTTTTTGGGGATTCAATCGCTAAACTTTGAGGCTGCGGCTTATTTCCGTTACTCTAGCGTTCTTTGGCGAAGCGCACTTGCGTTGCCAAATCTTTCATCACTTTTAGACTAAGAAGATACGTTTTCATGCTGCAAATACATAATACATTAACCCGCCAAAAAGAAGAATTTACGCCTCTGGATGCAAATAATATCCGCATGTACGTTTGTGGAATGACGGTGTATGACATGTGCCACATTGGTCATGCCCGTGTGCTGGTGGTGTTTGACGTGATTTATCGTTATTTGTGTGAGGTCTATGGTGCCGAGCACGTTACCTATATTCGTAATATTACCGATATTGATGACAAGATTATTGCCCGCGCTAATGAAAATGGTGAAGATTTTAATACCTTAACCGGCCGCTTTATTGATGAAATGCATGTGGATTCGAATGCATTAGGTGTTTTATCACCCAACCAGGAGCCACGTGCCACCCTTTATATGGATCAAATTATCCGCATGATTGAAACTCTTGTGGATAAAGGCTTTGCTTATGTGGCCCCCGGAAATAAAGGTGGGCATGGTGATGTTTACTATGCTGTCGCAAAATTTAAGGATTATGGGCAGCTTTCAGGCAAACAAATTGAAGATTTACGTTCGGGTGAACGTGTTGCCGTCGATGAGGCGAAAAATGATCCGCTGGATTTTGTACTATGGAAATCAGCCAAGCCCGAAGAACCCAGTTGGGATTCACCCTGGGGCAAAGGTCGCCCTGGCTGGCATATTGAATGTTCAGCGATGTCGACAGAATGTTTAGGGCACAATTTTGATATTCATGGTGGTGGTATGGATTTACAGTTTCCACATCATGAAAATGAAATCGCACAATCAGAGGCCGCAACCGGTGAAAAGTTTGCCAATGTTTGGATGCATAATGGTTTTGTGCGCATTGATGATGAAAAAATGTCAAAGTCATTGGGCAATTTTTTTACTATTCGTGAAGTGACTGAAAAGTATGATGCTGAAGTATTACGTTATTTTATTTTAACCAGCCATTACCGCAGCCCGTTAAATTATTCGGACAAACATTTAGACAATGCTAAAGCCGCCTTGACGACGTTATATACCGCGCTACGAGGTATAGAGGTTTCTGATACTGAACTGAAGGACAGCGATTATCATCAACGTGTGCGTACAGCGATGAATGATGATTTTAATACGCCCGAAGTTTTGCCGGTGTTGTTTGATTTAGCAAAAGAAATTAATCGCCATAAAGAAAACGATATTGAGAAAGCGAAAGAGTTTGCCGCTTTGTTACGTCAACTTGCGGCCATGATCGGTTTATTGGGCCAGGATCCGGAAGCATTTTTACGTGGCGGAAGTCATGCTGATGGAATATCTGAAGCGGAAATTGAAACGCTCATAGCGCAACGAAATGCTGCTCGTGTCGCAAAAGACTGGGCAGAAAGTGATCGGTTACGTGACGTATTAAAAGAACAAGGTATTGTGCTGGAAGACAAGGGTGGTGAAACCACGTGGCGTCGGGAATAAGGAACTGGCTATTCTTTTAAGGGTCACAGCGATACGCATGTTTTAATTTAAATAATAAAAAAGGATGTGGCGACAATGAAGTTATCTGTATTACTTTTTTTATTCTTTAGTGTGATCTTTACTGCTTCTGCTACAGAACCGATGAAAGGTGACAGCACACATGTCCGCGTCTGGAATAAATTCATGGACGATAGTCTTGCATTACACAAAAAAATCACCTCTGGTAGCGATGTCGAAATTAAAAAATCAATCGGCGGCTATGCACGAATTAAGAATTTTTATACTGAGTACCGTTATTATAAGAATGATCGCTTGATCAGCCAGGTGCAATGGGAAAAAGATAACCCCGAACAAATTCATACTATTGAAGTTTTTTTATATGATGACAAGGGGCGTGTGGTTCGTGACTTTATGGCGGCCTATTTACCTTATTACCATAATGCCCCCACTCAAACTTTAATTACTTTTCATCATTACAGCGGTGATTTGCATGCCTTCCGTAGTTTTGATGCATCGGGTGATACCACATTAGAACGCTGTGTTGGTAAAAGTGAAAAAGGTCAGACGATTAATATGATTTTAGATGAAGATGATTTTTTCAATGAAGAAGATGACACTATGGAAACATTGGAGTATCAAGAATGCTTTGCTGGGTTAAAGCAGAATAAATTAGGGAAGTATATTGTTCCTCAATAGTTGAAATCTATTTTACTAATATCTGTAGCAGGGTAATATCGATATTAGTCGTGAAAATTTTCCGCAGCATCCACCGTATTTTGTAACAAGGTGGCCACTGTCATCGGTCCAACACCACCCGGGACAGGCGTGATCCACGCGGCTTTTTCCTGTGCGGCGTCAAAATCAATATCACCACTTAACTTTCCATCTTCTGCGCGGTGTATACCAATATCGATGACGATCGCGCCGGGCTTAATCCATTCACCTTTGACAATACCTTGTTTACCCACCGCGACAACAACAATTTCAGCCTGATTCACTTTAGACTCTAAATCTTTGGTAAAGCGGTGACAGACGGTAACAGTGCAGCCAGCAAGCAATAATTCTAAGGCCATAGGACGGCCAACATGATTTGAGGCGCCGATGACAATCGCATCTTTACCACGAATTTCTTCGCCGGTACTTTCCAACAAGGTCATAACGCCGCGTGGTGTGCATGAACGTAACACCGGCATACGCGAGGCCAGTCGACCGACATTATAAGGATGAAAACCATCGACATCTTTATCGGGGCGAATGCGTTCAATAATAGTTTCAGTATTAATATGCTCGGGAACAGGGAACTGCACTAATATACCGTCAACTGTATCGTCATTGTTTAATTCATCAATCAGACTGAGTAGCTTTTCTTCTGGGGTATTTGCGTCTAAATCGTAGGCGGTTGATTTGATGCCTGCATCTTCACAGCCCTTACGCTTATTACGCACATACACTTCAGAAGCAGGATCGTTACCCACTAAAATAACCGCCAGCCCTGGTTTGCGCAAACCTTTGGCTAAGCGCGCATCAATACGGTTTTTCAGGCCTTCACGCAATTCGGAAGCAATTTTTTTACCATTGATAATTTGGGCAGTCATGCAGTTTTTCTCAGAGTTTGGCGGTTGATTTCAGGGCGCTATAATCTCATGCGAGGCAGGGTTAAGCAAAGTAATAAAGATTAATTAATCAGCATTGACCTTGTTGCTTTTCGCTAGTATTATCGCGCTCCTTGTTACAGCACCCAGCAAAAGTTTGTAACAATGTCGGGATATAGCGCAGCCTGGTAGCGCATCTGGTTTGGGACCAGAGGGTCCGGTGTTCGAATCACCGTATCCCGACCATTTTTATTTAGTAGGATGTAAAACACTTACTGCGCCTGTAGCTCATCCGGATAGAGCATCGGCCTTCTAAGCCGAGGGTAGCAGGTTCGAGTCCTGCCAGGCGCGCCATTTTACGGTGCAGCCATAAATGCTCAATGGTGGCTGTAGCTCAGCTGGTAGAGTCCCGGATTGTGATTCCGGTCGTCGCGGGTTCGAGCCCCGTCAGCCACCCCATTATTATAAAAACCCGGAATTGATTTTTATCAGTTCCGGGTTTTTTTTTGCTGCTATTCTTTTTTGATGCGAGTTCGCTCATTTTATAGTCAAATACGTGAAGTATCCGCGTTGATATAGTTCACATCATCTTCTTAGATCGGTATACTGCGGGCTCAAATTTATGCGGATGTGGTGGAATTGGTAGACACGGTAGATTTAGGTTCTGCTGCCGTAAGGTGTGAGAGTTCGAGTCTCTCCATCCGCACCATTTTTTTATTTACAAAATCAAAAAGTTAGGTTGTTAGGGGTTGTTTTCCCCGATTTTTGCCCCACTTTTGAATTATTCATTCAGTCTGATCTATATAGAGGATAAAGGTAATGCAAGTTTCTGTTGAAACCACCACGGGTCTTGAACGTAAAATGACGGTTGTGATCGAAGAAGAACGTCTTTCAGATGTGATTGATGGCCGCCTTCAGGACATGACGAAAACGGTTAAAGTGAAAGGTTTTCGCCCGGGTAAAGTGCCTCTAAAAATCGTTAAACAGCAATATGCACAACAGGTTCGTCAGGAAGTTGTGGGTGATGTTTTACAATCAACACTCTATGAAGCGATTGGACAAGAAAAATTAAAGCCCGCAGGTCAACCTAAAGTTGACTCTCTCAAAAGTGATCCAGGTCAGGGCATGGAATACACGGCTTTATTCGAAATTTATCCTGAAATTACAATCGGCGACTTGTCCGGGCAAACGGTTGAGAAGGCTGTTGCAGAATTAAGCGATGAAGATGTTAACGAAATGATTGAAACGGTTCGTGGTCAACATAAAGAATGGGTTGAAGCGAATCGTGCCGCGAAAGAAGGCGACCAACTTAACATTAGTTTTAAAGGCATGATCGATGGTGAGCTTTTCCCGGGTGGTGAAGCGAATGATATGCCGATTGAATTAGGTAGCGGTCGTATGATTAAAGGCTTTGAAGAAGGTCTTATTGGCGCTAAAGCAGGGGATGATGTGACTTTAAATGTGACTTTCCCAGATGATTATCACGCCAAAGAGTTAGCAGGAAAGCCTGCTCAGTTTGAGACGCATGTAAACAAGGTCGAAGAAGCGCAATTGCCTGAATTAAACGATGAGTTTGCAAAAAAACTGGGCATTAAAGATGCCAGCGTTGAAAACCTGCAAAAAGAAATTAAAGCGAGCATGCAGACAGAACTCGATCAGCGTTTAAGCACAAAAGTTAAAACATCTGTTATGGATGCCTTAATTGCAGCGCATGATTTTGAGGTGCCAAAGCCGTTGATTGAAGAAGAATCAGAAGCGCTTAAGAAAAATATGTTAGAAAACTTAAAGCAGCAAGGCATGCAAGATAATGGTATGGACATTAATGCCAGTATGTTTGCAGATCAAGCGATTCGTCGGGTAAAGTTAGGCCTGATCATGTCTGAAATCGTCAAGTCAGAAAAAATTGAAGCTGACGAAGAACGGGTGAAGAAAAAAATTGAAGAAATTGCGGCTCCATATGAACAACCACAGCAAGTTATTGACTATTACAATGGCGATAAGCAACGTTTTGCAGAAATCGCGGCGTTAGTGACAGAAGAACAAATTGTAGATTGGGCTATGGAAAAAGCGAAAGTGGTCGATAAGAAGATGACGTTCAAGGATCTGATGGATTCTGAACAAAATAAATAAGCTTTTTTGCACGAATTTTACCTGTTAATTTCGTGCAAAAACCTTAAATAATTTACAATTTACCCTTAAGGATAAGAATCCGTGACCGATAAAACAGTTAATACAGATATTATGAGTCAGTTAGTTCCAATGGTCGTTGAGCAAACATCTCGCGGCGAGCGTTCTTACGATATTTATTCACGATTACTGAAAGAGCGTATTATCTTTTTAGTAGGACAAGTTGAAGACCATATGGCCAACCTGGTGGTTGCACAGATGCTTTTCCTTGAGTCTGAAAATCCGGATAAAGACATTTATTTGTATATTAATTCACCGGGTGGTTCGGTAACCGCGGGTCTGTCAATTTATGACACCATGCAGTTTATTAAGCCAGATGTAAGCACCTTGTGTATTGGTCAGGCTGCAAGTATGGGCGCATTATTACTCGCCGGTGGTGCAGCTGGAAAACGTTATGCTTTACCGCATGCACGCACCATGATTCACCAGCCATTAGGCGGTTTTCAGGGACAGGCAAGCGATATTGCAATACATGCTAAAGAAATAGGTGAGGTTCGGGAGCGATTAAATAAAATCCTTTCTGATCACACCGGAAAGTCAATGGCAGATATTGAGGTTGATACTGACCGCGATAACTTTATGAATGCGGAAACATCGGTTGAGTATGGATTGATTGACTCAGTGATGAGTGAACGTATTAAGCCGGAAGACGATAAATAACCTGAGATTTGTGCAGGTTTAACTGTACAAAATTGCAGCAAAATCAAGGCTAAAAATATGCCTTGATGACTTGAAAAAGTCGGAAAAACTGCGCATGGTAGGGAAGATGATAATGTTCGTGGTGAGGCAATAAAATGAGCGACGATAAAAGCACCGGTGATGGTGGAAACAAGCTGCTTTACTGTTCTTTTTGCGGTAAAAGTCAGCATGAAGTGCGGAAACTGATTGCAGGTCCTTCTGTATTTGTTTGTGATGAATGTGTTGAATTATGTAGCGATATTATTCGTGAAGAAATTCAGGAACAATCGAATAAGTCAGAAAACGACACACTTCCTACACCACACGAAATTAACGATATTCTTAACGAGTATGTCATTGGCCAGGAAAAGGCTAAACGCGTACTTGCCGTTGCGGTTTACAATCATTACAAGCGTTTAGAAACAGGCTTGAAAAAAGATAATGTTGAACTCTCTAAAAGTAATATCCTTCTGATTGGACCAACAGGTTGTGGTAAGACATTACTTGCTGAAACTTTAGCGCGTTTATTGAATGTTCCCTTTACTATTGCAGATGCAACAACATTAACCGAAGCCGGTTATGTTGGTGAAGATGTTGAAAACATTATTCAAAAGTTATTACAAAAATGTGATTACGATGTAGAAAAAGCACAAACGGGCATTGTTTATATCGATGAAATTGACAAAATTTCCCGCAAGTCAGATAACCCATCGATTACCCGTGATGTTTCAGGTGAAGGCGTACAACAAGCCTTGCTAAAACTCATCGAAGGTACGATTGCTTCTGTTCCTCCTCAAGGTGGACGTAAGCATCCGCAGCAGGAGTTTTTACAGGTCGATACATCAAATATCTTGTTTGTCTGTGGTGGTGCTTTTGCCGGTTTAGATCGTATTATCCGCGATCGCTCTGAAAAGGGTGGTATTGGCTTTGGTGCAGAAGTACAAAGTAAAGATGATAAGAAAACATTGAGTGAAGTGATTCACAGTGTTGAGCCGGAAGATTTAACACGTTTTGGTTTAATTCCTGAATTTGTTGGTCGTTTGCCGGTTGTGGCAACACTGAGTGAGCTTGATGAAGCGGCTTTAGTGCGTATTTTGACCGAGCCAAAAAATGCACTGACCAAACAGTATCAAAAAATGTTTGAAATGGAAGGTAGTGAGTTAGAGTTTCGCGATAGCGCTCTATCAGCCATTGCTGCCAAAGCGATGGAGCGCAAAACCGGTGCACGTGGTTTACGCTCTATTCTTGAACACGCCTTACTTGATACGATGTATGACTTACCTTCAATGGACAACGTTGAAAAAGTGGTTATCGATGATTCGAGCATTAATGGAGAAGGGGAACCGCTTTTCATTTATGAAAACCTGGAACCGCTCGCTGCTTCAGCAGACGAATAAAATAAAGGGGTATTTTTTAATACCCCTTTATTTTTTTGGGAATGTTTGTTTTATCTTTCGTTTTAATATTTAATCACTCGTCACCTTGAAAACACGTTTTATTGTCCATATATCATCGTACAAGATTCTATTTTAACGCTCTAAAAACTACAGGACAGAAGCATGTCTGAAATGGTCGAAACACAATTATCCTCAATTCCTATTTTACCGCTTCGCGATGTGGTGGTTTATCCGCACATGGTGATTCCACTTTTCGTCGGTCGTGAAAAATCTATTCAGGCTTTAGAAGCTGCAATGGATAATGACAAGCAAATTTTACTCGTTGCGCAAAAAAGCGCGGCGCAAGATGAACCGACTCAGGAAGATTTATACGAGATTGGTACAGTTTCAAGCATCTTACAATTACTTAAACTTCCAGATGGTACAGTTAAAGTTTTAGTTGAAGGTAATAAGCGCGCACGCATTGTTAATTACCTTGGACAGGAAGAATATTTTACTGCTCAAATTAAAGAGCTTAATGATGAAGTCATTGACGAACGTGAATCAGAAGTATTAATTCGTTCATTAACCACGCAGTTTGATCAGTATGTTAAGTTAAATAAAAAAATTCCACCCGAGATTTTAACTTCCTTGTCGAGCATTGAAGAAGCTGAACGTATGGTCGACACTATTGCTGCGCACATGTCTTTAAAGCTGGATGAAAAACAAAAGATTTTAGAAATTGTGGAGTTACGTGAGCGTGTTGAACATCTCATGGTCTTAATGGAATCTGAAATTGATATTCTTCAGGTTGAAAAACGCATCCGTGGCCGTGTTAAACGGCAGATGGAAAAAAGTCAACGTGAGTATTATTTAAACGAACAAATGAAAGCCATCCAGAAAGAACTGGGTGATATGGATGATGTGCCAAATGAAATGGATGATCTCGAAAAGAAAATCGAGAGCGCCGGCATGTCGAAAGAAGCATTGAAAAAAGCGAAAGCTGAATTTGCTAAATTGAAAATGATGTCGCCGATGTCAGCAGAAGCGACCGTTGTGCGTAACTATCTTGACTGGATGGTGGGCGTACCCTGGAAAAAGCGCAGCAAAATTCGTCACGATCTTTCTAAAGCTGAAGAAGTATTGGAAGCTGATCACTATGGTTTGGAAAAGGTTAAAGAGCGTATTCTGGAATATCTTGCAGTACAGCAACGTATGAAGAAAATGAAAGGACCTATTCTTTGTTTAGTTGGGCCGCCTGGTGTGGGTAAAACCTCTGTCGGTAAATCTATTGCACGTGCAACCAACCGTAAGTTTATGCGTATGGCATTGGGTGGTGTGCGTGATGAGGCAGAGATTCGCGGTCATCGTCGTACTTATATCGGCTCTATGCCCGGTAAAATTATTCAAAACCTGTCGAAGGTTGAAACACGCAATCCATTATTTTTGCTGGATGAAATAGACAAAATGGCAATGGACTTCCGTGGTGATCCGGCATCGGCTTTACTGGAAGTGTTAGATCCCGAGCAAAACCATACTTTCAATGATCACTATATGGAAGTGGATTATGATTTATCTGAAGTGATGTTTGTTGCCACATCAAACACAATGAACATTCCCGGGCCGTTATTAGATCGAATGGAAGTGATTCGTTTATCGGGTTATACCGAAGATGAAAAATTAAACATTGCAATGCGTTATTTGGTTGCAAAGCAAATTAAAAATAATGGTTTAAAAGAAAGCGAAATCTCGATTAGTGAAGATGCCGTTCGTGGCATTATTCGCAACTACACGCGTGAGGCGGGTGTACGTAATTTAGAACGGGAAATTGCAAAGTTGTGCCGCAAAGTGGTTAAAGAAATTTTACTCGACAAAGATGTTTCAACGATTGAGATTAGCGAAAAAAATCTTGAGAAATACTTAGGCGTAGAACGTTTCCGTTATGGCGTGATTGATGAAAATGATCAGGTTGGTCAGGTTAACGGCTTAGCATGGACTGAGGTTGGTGGTGAGTTGTTAACGATTGAAACCGCGGTACTTCCTGGTAAAGGAAAATCAAGTGTTACCGGTCAGCTTGGCGATGTAATGAAAGAATCTATTCAGGCCGCAATGACTGTTGTGCGTAACCGTGCAAATGTGCTTGGTATTGAAGATGAGCTTTTTGAGAAAAAAGACATTCATGTTCATGTACCTGAGGGGGCGATTCCTAAGGATGGGCCGAGTGCGGGTGTTGGTATGTGCACCGCATTGGTTTCTGCCTTAACCGGTATTGCTGTGCGTAAAGATGTTGCTATGACAGGTGAGATTACTTTACGTGGAGAGGTTCTGCCCATTGGTGGTTTAAAAGAAAAGTTATTAGCCGCGCATCGCGCCGGTATTAAGACGGTTTTAATACCGGAAGAAAATCGTAAAGATTTGGCAGAAATACCGGATAACGTAAAAGAATATTTAGATATTAAACCAGTTCAGTGGATCGATGAAGTTTTAGAAACCGCACTGGTTCATTCACCAAAGCCTTTAGTAAATAAAGAATCTGGTGGAAAAGTGAGCAAATCTAAAAAAACCGACACTACAAATGTGCAAACTCACTAAATAGTGCTGGTTTTATGCGGTTATACCAGTAAACTGTGCACTGATTGCTTGACCGTGTGTAGTTAGCATTGGTATAAATCCATTCGTTACTTCGTTATATAGAACCGCCTTAAATATAAAAGGCGGGATATTTTTTACATTCCATTTGGGGGAGAATTAAGTGAATAAATCAGAATTAATAGAAGCCGTTGCAGAAAGTGCAGACATTTCAAAAGCAGCAGCAGGGCGTGCTGTCGATACTGTAGTAAACAGCATTATTGAAACACTGGCAAAAGGCGATCAAGTCGCTATCGCTGGCTTTGGTACGTTCACAGTACGTGACCGAGCAGCACGTGTTGGTCGTAACCCACGTACTGGTGAAGAAATTCAAATTAAAGCATCAAAAAATCCTGGATTTAAAGCTGGTAAAGCATTTAAGGATGCATTAAACTAGCGCGCGTTCGAACAGGGGGTGGTTAGCTCAGCTGGTAGAGCATCGCCCTTACAAGGCGAGGGTCACAGGTTCGATCCCTGTACCACCCACCAAATCGCGGAGCGGTAGTTCAGCTGGTTAGAATACCGGCCTGTCACGCCGGGGGTCGCGGGTTCGAGTCCCGTCCGCTCCGCCACTATTCTAAGAAGGCGCAATCTTTACAGGTTGCGCCTTTTTTTATGTATATTTTTAAACATAAAAACAATAATAAACGTATAATTGTCTTTCATTTAAAATTAGAAGAAAAGTTTAAGTTATGTTGCAATCAATTCGTAATAACGCTCAGGGTGTTTTAGTTTGGATCGTCGTAGGTTTAATCGTCGTTTCTTTTGCTCTATTTGGTTTAGGGAGTTACCTGTCTGGCGCATCAAAAAGTGTCGCTGCTTCGGTTAATGGCACGGATATCAGCAGTACGGCTTTAACGCGTGCTTTTCAAAATTATCAGGAACGTTTGCGCGGTATGTTTGGTGATCAATACCGACCAGAAATGTTTGCTACACCGCGTGTTAAAAATGAAGTGCTGCAAGGTTTGATTACCCAGGAAGTTATGAATCAAATGTTATCGGAACAGGGTTACCAGGCATCTGATGAACAAATTGTTGAAAAAATTAAAACATATGAAGCCTTCCAGGAAGGCGGTGTTTTTTCATCTGACAGATATAAAGAAGTTTTATCTTTACAGGGCTTAAACGGTGAAGCTTTTGAAAACGATTTATCGCGTGATATTGCATCACAACAACTTCGAGCAGGAATTACTTCCAGTGCATTCTTAACTGAAAAAGAAAAGAAAACGCTGGCAGCATTAGAAAATCAAAAGCGGGAAATTGGTTATTTTGATGTATCAATTAAACCTTATCGTGATTCAATTAAGGTGAGCGATGATGAAATCAAAACCTCATACGAAAAAAACAGTCATCTGTATTTAACGCAAGAAAAAGTTCAGCTTGAATACGTTGAATTAAATATGGATAAGGTTGCAGCAGCGCAGGACATTTCCGATGAGATGATGAAGCAACACTATGAAAGCTCTCCTGAAAGTTATATGGAAAATGATGATGCTGCTGCGAATAAGAAGCTCTCTGATTTACGTAAGCAAATTAAAAATGGTGCAGATTTTGCGAGCTTAGCTAAAAAATATTCACAAGATAAAGGCTCAGCGACGCAGGGTGGCGATCTTGGTTACCTTACTCGTGGCGTTGAAGAAAACTTTGATAATGTTGTCTTTTCTTTAAAGAAAGGTGAAGTGAGTGATGTGATTAAATCAAAACAAGGGTTCCAGCTTGTTATGGTTGATGATATTCGCGCAGGTGATCCCGAGGAGCGTAAAGTTCGTCATATTCTAATAAAGCCTGAAAACAAATTAAAACCCTTTTCTGATGTCAAAGCAGCAATTAAAAAAGATCTGCAATACCAACAGGCAGGTAAAGTCTTTTTTGACGATGCAGATCAAATGAATAACATTAGTTATGAAACTCCCGATTCTCTGGAACCTGTTGCTGAAGCGCTGGGTCTTAAAGTTAAAACCAGTTCACTCATAACCCGGCGTGGCGGAGAGGGACTGCTTGCTAATCCGAAAATTATTAGTGCTGCATTTAATGATGAAGTCCTTAAGAATGGACGTAATAGTGAATTGCTTGAATTGTCGGATACTCAGCTTGTGGTTTTGCGGGTTAAAGAGCACGTGCCCGCTGCAGTGAAAGAGTTGGCTGAAGTAAAATCACAAATTAAAAATAAATTATTAAGAGAAAAAGCAAGTGCCAGGGTTGCTGTTGTTTCATCAGATATCTTAGAACGCTTAAATAAAAATGAAAGCATTGCTTCAATTCAAAGTCGTTATCCTGAAGTTAAATGGACGAAAGCAGAATGGATTGCACGTAAGGCTGAAAAAGGTTCTACATTACCTGCACCGGTGAGGGAGTTTGCTTTTACTATGGCAAAACCTGTTGACGGCAAAACGAGCTGGGATAAGATTGTGTTACCGGTGGGAGACCAGTCTATTATTGCTTTATATAAAGTTGCAGAGTCAAAAGATACTTTGTCGGATGAAGCCCGTATTAGCCAAATTATGGGTAATGCAGATTATGAGTCATTCGTACAATACCTGAAGTCACAAGCAGATATATCAGTTTCTCCGGCGGCAATTGAAACTGAAGTTGCGCAATAAAATCTGAGTGCCAATTTATTAGTAAGATCATTAAATGATGATTAGGGAGTTATCATGTTTAAAACGATTTTAGGCCTTAAATTACATTGGCAAATTTTGATTGCCCTGCTGCTTGCGGTTATTGCCGGTGCTACTGCCGGTAAAACGGCCGGCATATTTGGTATCGCTTTCTACGATATTTTTTCTTTCTTTGGTGCATTGTTTATGAATGCATTGAAGATGATTATTATTCCTTTAATTGTTTCATCCATTATTGTTGGTGTCGCTGGTATCGGTGGTGGTGATGGTTTGGCGCGCATGGGCGGGCGAACCCTGCTTTATTATGCAACGACCAGCCTGTTTGCAATTTTAGTCGGTCTGTTTTTTGTTAATGCATTAAGCCCCGGGATTATTGATGGACAACCTGCGCAAATGGTTTTGGGCCTGGATGCCGAGCAAGGCAAAATGGCGGCAGCAAAAGTTTCAGAACGCGGTGTGGGTGACATTGCCGATGTTTTTCTTAATATGGTGCCTGCGAATATTGTCTCTGCCGCGGCAAATGGAAAAATTTTAGGTTTAATCTTTTTTGCTATTTTATTTGGCTATTTTATTACCCGCATTGAGGAAGCATACGCGGAAGCGCAGTACAATTTCTGGCAAGGTGTGCTTGAAGTGATGATGAAAATTACTGATTTGGTGATGAAGTTTGCGCCAATCGGTGTTTTTGCTCTGGTAGCAAAAGTGATTGCCGGAATGAACGCAAATGAAATGCTCAGTCTTGCATCCACATTGGGCTGGTTCTCATTAAGTGTCATTCTGGCTCTCGCCACTCATGTTCTGGTCGTGTTGCCGCTGTTGTTGAGGTTTGTTGCTCGGGTTCAACCCAAACGTCACTTTGAGGCCATGTCGCCTGCATTGCTAACGGCTTTTTCTACCGCTTCATCTTCAGCAACTTTGCCGATAACAATGGACTGTGTGGAGAAAAATGCCGGTGTTTCTAACAAAACGACCTCATTTGTTCTGCCGCTGGGGGCAACGGTGAATATGGACGGTACCGCGTTGTATGAGTGTGTCGCGGCCATGTTTATTGCGCAGGCCTACGGTATTGAGCTGAGCTTTGCCACTCAATTTACCATCGTACTGGTGGCCTTATTAACTTCAATCGGGGTTGCAGGTATTCCTGCAGCGAGCCTGGTTGCTATCACCATTATATTAAGTGTCATTGGCTTGCCGGTCGAGGCGCTGGGCTTAATTCTCGCGGTAGACCGTATCCTGGACATGTTTAGAACCTCGGTAAATGTCTTTAGTGATTCTTGCGGCGCGGTCATTATTGGGCGTTTGGAAGGCGAAAAGGGCATCCTGCAGGAAGAAAAGGCACTCTAAGTGTTTTTGATGTTCTAAAACGGAGAAAGGCCGCTAAATGCGGCCTTTTTTGATTTTAGCTGGGAATATTTTCCAGATATTTTACTATATTTACTCAGTATCGTGATTTATTCAGCATCGAGCGGACGCATGCCAATCGTGCTGTAACCAGCATCAACATAGGAAATTTCACCGGTGATACCTGAGGCTAAATCAGAGCAGAGGAATGCGGCAGCGTTGCCCACTTCCTCAATTGTTACGTTACGGCGTAGAGGAGCGGTGGCTTCTACTTCATTGAGCATCTTACGGAAGTTACTGATCCCTGCAGCTGCAAGCGTTCTGATTGGACCAGCCGAAATACCATTTACACGAATGCCATCCGGACCAAGGCTCTGCGACATATAACGTACATTTGCCTCTAAACTGGCTTTGGCTAAGCCCATGACATTGTAGTTTGGCATCGCACGTTCTGCGCCTAAATAACTCAAAGTGAGCAGTGAGCCATCACGGCCTTCCATCATATTGCGACCGGCTTTAGCGAGCGCGGCGAAACTGTATGAACTGATTTCATGCGCCAAACGGAAGCCATCGCGGGTGACATTATCGAGGTAGTCACCTTCAAGTTCATTTCGCGGTGCGAAGGCAACAGAATGAATAATAATATCTAAACCATCCCAATAATTATCGAGTTCGTTAAACACATTTTCGATTTGTTCATCGCTGCTTACATCACAGGGAACGACAATTTCTGAGTCAAATTCGGCTGCCATCTTGGCAACACGATCCTGTAGTTTTTCATTTTGGAAGGTAAAGGCAAGTTCAGCACCTTCACGATGCATGGCTTGGGCAATACCGTATGCGATTGAACGGTTGCTGGCTAAACCAACAATAAGAGCGCGTTTGCCTTGTAGAAAGCCCATTTGTGTTCTCCTTTAATTCTTATTTTTACTTAAATATGTGTGTGCGATGAACTTATTTAAAATTCACCGATCCAATGGGCATATCATACCCTTATCGTCGCTGAGAGACTAGTTTGGGGATTGCATGAGTTGCCAATGCACATTACATTAGCAGTGGGGGAAAATACAAAATTTTGCTATTTTTTCGTTACCAGCAATAAATTTAAGGTTTATTTCCGGTTTATTATAATTATAAAAAAGGTTCTGCGGACAGTTATGGACAAGCGTTTTAACAAAAAAGATCTCATTTTACTTTTATCCCTGGGATTTATTATTTTGCTGATTATTTTGTCGATGTATATGGTTGATCGACAGTGGCTAAAGATGTCAGAAATGCAGAACAGCATGAAAGAGCAGGCGGAAGATATTCGCGATTTAAGGGCGACTGTTCGTTCACTGGAAAACCATGTCAGGAGCGGTAAATTCTCTTCATCAATAAACAAGTCTAACATTGACGAAGATCTCCCTAAATCATTTCAAAGAGCATACAAAGCAACACAAAAAGAGGATTATGCGGAAGGCGACTGGCTTGTAACTGCATTTAGTACCGGGTTAAAAACATTAACACCACTTGTCTCTCAGGATGCATACGCAAGTGTGGTACAGGATTATATTTTTGAATCTCTTTTAACAAGAAACCCCGAAACACTGGAATGGGAAGGTTTGATCGCTAAAAACTGGAAGGTGAGCGATGATGGTTTAACGATTTCTTTTGATATGCGTTCCGATATAAAGTTTTCGGATGGAAAACCACTGACAGCTGATGACGTTGTCTTTACTTTTAATTTTATTATGGATCAACGTATTGCTGCACCGCGGGATCGTGCCTATTTGAAAAAAATTAAAAGGGTTTATGCAAGTGGAAAGTACAAGGTCATATTCGAGTATGCTGAGCCGTACTTTAACGCTTTATCATTAGCAGGCAGTATGGACATTTTACCTGAACACTTTTATCAACCGTACCTGAATAACCCGCAAAGCTTTAATGAATCTAAAGGATTATTATTAGGTTCAGGTCCTTACCGAATGAAAGATTATAAAGGCTGGACACCTGATCAAGGTCTGGTGGAATTGGTGCGTAACTCGCGGTATTGGGCGGCTGTATCTCCGTCATTTAACCGCATTATCTGGAAAATCATTGAGAATGATAGTGCCCGTTTAACCACGTTTCGTAATCAGGATGTGGATATGTATTCTGCACGTCCGCTTGAATACAAAAAACTGGTCACTGATAAGCAACTCAGTTCGCGTACCCAACATTTTAATTATATGAGTCCGCAGGCTGGCTATTCTTATATTGCCTGGAATCAAAAAAGACAAAATAAATCCACCCGCTTTAGTGATAAACGGGTGCGTCAGGCGATGACGTATTTAACGGATCGGGAACGTTTAAATAAAGAAATATGGTTAGGCTTTGCGGAAACGGCTATTAGCCCATTTAGTCCACGTAGTAAACAACATGACAGTTCATTAAAACCTCGAAAATATGATGCAGCAAAAGCCAAAGAACTGCTTAAACAGGCAGGCTATAAAGACACTAACGGTGACGGTGTGCTGGAAGATATAAAGGGTAACGATTTTAGTTTTGAAATGGTTTATTTTCAGGATAGTGAAGACTCAAAACGTATGGTGCTGTTTCTTAAAGATTTATATGCACGTGCAGGTATTTTGCTAAAACCAAAACCAACTGAATGGTCTGTCATGATCGATTTATTAACATCAAGAGATTTTGATGCTATTACATTAGGCTGGACAAGTGGTGTAGAAACAGATATTTACCAATACCTTCATGGTAGCCAGGTCGAAAAAAATGCGGACAATTTTATTCATTATGTAAACGGTGAACTGGATAAGGTCATTGATAGAGCAAGAGCAACCGTTGATGAAAAGAAACGCATGCCTTTGTGGCAACAAGCAGAAAGAATAATTTATGAAGATCAACCTTATACTTTTTTAATGCGACGTCAATCACTCCTTTTTGTGGATAAGCGAATTAAAAATTTAGAAATAACGAATATGGGTTTAAATAGTGGTGCGTTACCCATTGAAATTTATGTGCCTTTGAAACAACAAAAATATCATTAATTCAAAGTTAAATAATTTAATCAATGTTAACTTATATCCTTCGTCGAATTTTACTTATGTTCCCAACTTTGCTTGGGATTACCTTAATCGTCTTTGTTGTAATGGCTTCTTCTCCCGGCGGAATTACGGCTCAAAGTTTAATAGAGGGACAAAACCTTGAGCCGGAAGCTAAAAAAGCGCTGGCTGATTATTACAATCGTATTTATGGTTTAGGCGATCCTGCTCCTGTTCAATACTTACGCTGGTTAAACAATATTTCGCCGGTTGGTTTTACCTATGATGAAAACAATGAAATAAGCGGTTTTTCATTCTGGAAAGGTATCGATCTCGGAAAAAGTTTTCGTTATGGTCGTTCGGTACTCGACCTTATTAAAGAAAATTTACCCATCACGTTATTATTAAACCTTGTCTCCATTCCTTTGATCTATCTCATATCGATTGGTATCGGTGTACAGGCCGCCGTTAAACGTGGACAAGCATTCGATGTTGGCAGCAGTATCACTATGTTAGGGCTTTGGTCTATTCCAACCATGTTGGCCGGTGTATTGATGATCGGTTTCTTTGCCAGCGAACAGTACTGGCACTGGTTTCCTACGGCAGGATTGAGTCATCGTGAGGCTCTTGATATGCCATTCCTTCCGCAATGGGAAAATTTAAGTGATGTTGCTATGTTATTTGTTTCGATGTTGGTTGGTTTGTTTGGATTTATTACTTTAGCCAAAATACAAAATGAAAAAATACGTGTCGCTATCTTTTCTTTACTAGGTGCTGCATTGGGTTATTTTATGGCGGCAAGTTTACCAGGTGTTACCTCCAATGTGACTTATGTTTTTTTAATGTTGTCGCTATCTGTACTCATTGCGGCTATTGCTTACAGTGATTATCTTGCTTTTCGTTATTCTTTTATAGGGTTACTGGGATTGCTCATTGCTATCTCCGTTAGTGTGTCATATTTTGATGGTGCTTTTACACGCGGTTTTTTGCTCGATCGACTCTGGCATTTGTTTTTACCTGTATTGTGTTTAGCTTATGGCAGCTTTGCCTTTTTAGCCAAATTAACGCGGACCTCTGTTTTAGAAAACTTAATGGCGGACTTTGCAAGAACCGCTCGTGCCAAAGGTGTCGCAGAGGATGATGTATTATGGCGGCATGTATTTCGCAATAGTTTACTGCCGTTAATTACTGTTTCAGCGAGTTTGTTGCCAGGTTTATTAGCGGGTTCAGTCATTGTTGAGTCGATTTTTAGTATTGATGGCATGGGTAAGCTTGCTGTTGAAGCGGTTAAAGGTCGTGACAGAGAGTTAGTGTTATCGATTACTTTTGTTAGCGGTGTTTTAACTTTGGTTGGATACCTGGTTGCCGATATCTGTTACGCTATTGCCGATCCACGGGTAAGTTATGACTAAATTTAATAAACTTCCTAAAAGCAACAGTGGTTATGCGGCAAATATATTACGCCTTGCGTTTTCTCAATGGGGTGCGCGTCTGGGGTTAATATGGATTTTCCTGTTAACGATCATTGCGGTATTTGCTCCTTTTATTGCAAACTCTCATCCATGGTTATTGAGTGAAGCGGGAAGCATATCCAGCCCTTTACTTAAATATATCAGCATGGCTGATATTACGTTGTTAGCTTTGTTTATTGCGGCGGTTATTTTATTTATTCGAAAACCATCGATAAAAATCACAACGGCGGTTATGGCTACGGTGCTAATTGTGGTGGGGAGTTTGAGCAGTTTATTTGTTTCACCGCCACAACTTGCTACTTATGAACAGTATCGAGAAAAAGACAATAATAAACAATACGACTGGGTTGTCTGGGCGCCCATTCCGTATTCGGCCAAAGATTATATTCGTGATGAAGGCGATACGGGATTAGAAGCACCGCTACAAGATAAAGCGCGTACACACCTGTTTGGTACGGATGAAAACGGGGCGGATGTACTGAGTCGCATGGTTCACGCCTCACGTATTGCATTAGGTATTGGCTTTGTTGCCACGGGGATTGCGTTAATTATTGGAGTCATTATTGGTGGTTTGATGGGCTTTTATTCTGGCGTGATGGATATGATCGGCATGCGTCTGGTTGAAATATTTGAAGCCATTCCAACGTTGTTTTTATTACTTACCTTTGTCGCATTTTTTGGACGTAGTCTTTATATCATGATGGTGATTATTGGTTTAACCAGCTGGTCAGGTTATGCAAGATACGTGCGTGCTGAATTTTTAAAGTTACGGCAACAAGACTTTGTGCAATCCGCGGTCGCTTGTGGGTTACCTTTGCGCTCAATATTATTTCGCCATATGTTACCAAATGGTATTGCGCCTGTTTTAGTCGGAGTCAGTTTTGGTGTCGCTTCTGCTATTTTAGCTGAAGCGACATTAAGTTTTTTAGGTTTAGGTTTGGTTGATGACCCATCATGGGGACAAATGCTGAATCAAGCGGTACGTTCATCAACCTTTAATTGGTGGATGGCTGTATTCCCGGGCGGAGCGATTTTCTTAACGGTATTTGCTTACAATTTAATGGGTGAATCGTTACGTGATGCCATCGATCCGCAGCTTAACAAAGCGGATAAAAAAGCATGACTGAACTGTTATCAGTGACCGGCTTAAAAACCTATCTGGGTTCCGGAGAAAATATCGTTAAAGCGGTTGATGATGTTAGTTTCAGCATTAATAAAGGTGAAACATTTTGTTTAGTTGGGGAGTCGGGTAGCGGTAAATCGATTTGTGCTTTATCTATCATTCAACTCTTACCAGAGTCTATAAGTCATCACCCAGCTGGTCAGATTCATTTTCAATATTGTCAGCATGACAAGACAAAACAGGTTGATATTCTAACTTTGGAAGAAAGCGATAAACGCGCTATCCGTGGTTCACGTATTGCTATGATTTTTCAGGAGCCCATGACTTCATTAAACCCGGTAATGACCATTGGTGATCAAATTATTGAAGCCTTACAACTACACTGGCCAGAGATGAGTTATGAAGCAGCAAAAGTAAAAGCAATTTCAGCATTAGAAAAAGTACAAATTCCTGATGCAGCACAACGTATCAATGAATACCCTCATCGCTTATCAGGCGGACAGCGCCAACGCATTATGATAGCGATGGCGATCGCTTGCGAGCCCGACTTACTGATCGCAGATGAACCTACCACGGCATTAGATGTTACCGTGCAAGCAGAAATCTTACGCCTGATGAAAGAACTGCAAGCAAAAACGGGAATGAGTATTTTATTTATTACGCATGATTTTGGCGTGGTTTCAGAAATGGCCAATCAAGTTGCTGTCATGAAAAAAGGAAAAATAGTCGAGTCAGGCTCATTAGAACAAATTTTAAAACAACCTAAACATGTATATACCCAACAACTCATAGCAGCCTTACCTGAAAACTTAAAAAAACATCAGGAAAAGAAAAAAACTGACAGTGATGAAAGTTGTGCTCCCTTGATAGAACTCGATGGTGTCGAAGTCTATTTTCCAATTAAGAAAGGGGTGTTCAGGCACACGGTTGATCATGTTAAAGCGGTAGATGGAATTAAACTCAATATTGAAAAAGGAAAAATTCTTTCCTTAGTTGGAGAGTCAGGTTGTGGTAAAACAACACTCGGCCGGGCTATCTTACGTTTACTCGATACCACAAAAGGGAATATTAAGTTTGATGGTAAAGAACTCAGTCGTTTAAGCCGCAAAGAAATGCAGCCTTATCGCAAACGTATTCAGGCGATATTTCAGGATCCAATGTCATCATTAAACCCTCGTTTAACGATAGCAACGACACTCATAGAACCTATGACAGTGCATGGTATTGGTGAAAGTTATGAGGAACGAGTTGAGTTAGCCAGGCAAGCATTATTACAAGTGAACCTGGAAGAAGAGCATTTATGGCGATATCCGCATGAGTTTTCTGGCGGCCAACGTCAGCGCATTGGGATAGCGCGGGCTTTAGTGCTTAAGCCTGAATTTATCGTTTGTGATGAGGTCACCAGTGCGCTGGATGTTTCTGTTCAGGCAGAAATTCTGCAAATCTTACTAAACTTAAAAGAACAACATAATTTAACCTTGCTCTTTATTACCCATAATATTTCTGTCGTTGAATATATTAGTGATTATGTTGCTGTGATGCGAGATGGAAAAATTGTTGAGTATGGTGACACAGAAGCGATATGCTCAAGACCTGAAGAAGCCTATACACAAGAATTAATGGCGGCTGTGCCACGTGTGGCGTTTTAAGAATTTCCTGACTGACGTGCAACATCTACAATCAAGGTTAACCATTGTCCCGGTTGTAAATACTTTTTAGTACGGATGCTTTTATTCCAGCGTTTAAGCTGTTGAATACTAACCCGAAATTTACTGGAAATTCTTGCTAATGAATCACCTCGTTTTACCTTATAGCCGATTCGTTTTGTGATATTACGACGTGGTGGCGCAGATAATGTTTCGTTGTTATGAGATGAAACGTCGCTACCGCGACGCGACCAGATGATTAAGTTCTGCCCTGTTTGCAGACGATCCCGTGGTGCCATGCTATTCCACTTTGCCAACTGTTTAACACCAACGCGATGATATTGTGCTAAGTCCCAAAAGGTATCGCCGGATTGAACAATGTGTGAAACCTTACGGCCCTGACGAGGAATATTCTGTAATTTACTTTTACGTTGGTTGGCACTTAAACGGTATTCACGTAGTGAACGGCTTGCAACAGGAATGGTCAAACCACGTCCAACGCGTATCATTTTTCCACGTAAGCGGTTAACGCGTTTAATAGTGCGGACACTGGTATGAAATTTTTGTGCAATGGTGCCGAGTGTTTCACCTTTACGAACACGGTGGCGGATCCAACGTATGCGTTTGTTTGCAGGCAGCTCAGCGAGCTTCGTTTTAAAACCCTCAGAGTGCGTGATAGGAATTAATAAATCATAGGGGCCACTGGGTGAGGTTGCCCAACGGTTATAGCCGGAATTCAAATGATAAATATCATCTAAAGGTAAGCCGGCCATTTCAGCAGCTAAAGCAAGATCTATTTGGCTGTCGAGTGTAACTTTCTCAAAGTAAGGTTGATCAGGAATTTCATCCAGTTCGATACCAAATGCTTCGGGATTATTAATAATCTTTTTTAGTGCCAATAGTTTTGGTACATAAGCGCGGGTTTCTTTTGGCAAACGTAAGGAGAAAAAATCGGTTGATTTGCCTTTGCGTTTATTACGACGTATCGATCGTTTAACACGGGCATCACCGGTGTTGTATGCCGCTAAGGCATGCATCCAGTCGCCTTTAAAATTACGATGAAGATTTTTGAGTAAATTTACTGCAGCGATGGTTGAGGCATGCACATCACGACGACCGTCATACCACCAATTTTGTTTTAAGCCATAACGTTTGCCGGTGGCGGGAATAAATTGCCAAATACCCGCCGCTCTGCCATGTGAATAGGCAAAAGGCTGGAATGCGCTTTCAACAATAGGCAAAAGAGCAAGCTCAGACGGTATGCCGGCGGCTTCGACAGTTTCAATAATATAGTGTAAGTATGGACGTGCACGTTCAACGACACGTTTCATATAGGTTGGGTGGCGTTTAAACCAGCGTAGTTCTTGATCGATTCTTTTATGCTCAACATCAGGCAAATCAAAGCCATTACGAATGCGTTCCCATGTATCTAAACGCGTTGTCGGTGATAATTCTGCATGAACCGGTGTTTGTGCGCTTGAGACAGGTGGAGATATTTCAGTAGCGGTTATTTCTGTTTGAGTGGGTTGCAGCGAGCAGGCATTCAGTAAAAGGCCAGAAAGCGTAACGATTAACAACGAAAAAAAAGGTTTTGGGAATGTTGCAATGAATTTTTGAGCAATTGATAGTTTCAGCATATAAATTTTTAGTGATTTTAATTAGATAGCGTATATTATAGCGTATGCTATGGATTAAAGGGCGCGAGGTCAACCGTTGAAAGCGGGACGCGGTCTTCCATAAAATAATATTAGTGAGTCATTAGGATAAAGATGTTTGCAAAATTTAGTCCAAAATTTTTAAAACAGCCCGATGAGAACGCGGCATACAGTGACGTGGAAAAATGGCAGCAGTTTCAGTCATGGTACGAAAGTGAACTTGGAAATAAACTGGGGCAACGCGAAAAAGAGACTTTGGAAAGCTGTTTACCCAATTTATTTGGTTACTATTTATTACAATGCGGCTGCCCGGAAATTAAGTTAGAAAAAAAGGCAGGGAATTGGCTTAAAAGCAGTCGCGTGGCATCACATATTTGCCTGGATTATGTGTTGTCCCAGGGGATCAGTTGTCAGTCACATCTTGCTCATTTACCGATGAAATCCGATAGTCTTGATATTGTTGTTTTGCCGCATGTTTTAGAGTTTTCATCATCTCCTCATCAAGTTTTGCGTGAAGCAGAGCGCGTTTTGATTGCTGAGGGCCATGTTGTTATTCTTGGCTTTAATCCCTGGAGTGTTTGGAATATCTTTCGCCTTTGTCTATTTTGGCGAACTCAGCCACCATGGAATGCACATTTTTTAGCCAGTTCCAGGGTGATAGATTGGTTATCTTTATTGGGTTTTGATGTGGTTGAACGAAAAGGCTATTTTTACCAGTTACCGATTCAAAATGAAAAGCTATTGGGTAAGATGTCATTTTTAGAAAGAATAGGACAACGTTTTTTTACCAATTTTGGAGCAGGTTATGCCATTGTTGCCCGTAAGCGGGTTCAAACATTAACACCGATTCGTCCAAATTGGCGAAAAAGTCGGCGTAAAGTTATCGCGGGCAGCCTTGAAGCAACAAATAGGAATAAGATGTGAGTGATGTAATTGAAGCGTTTACCGATGGCGCTTGCCGGGGTAATCCAGGACCAGGTGGTTGGGGGGTTTTATTACGCTTTAATGATCATGAAAAACGTCTTTGTGGCGGCGAAGCAGAAACGACCAATAACCGGATGGAGTTGATGGCCGTTATTCAGGCATTAGAGAGCTTAAAACGTGAGTGTAAGGTCAAAGTCACCAGTGATTCACAGTATGTTTTGAAAGGCATTAATGAATGGATGGAAAACTGGAAAAAACGGGGCTGGAAAACAGCAGCTAAAAAACCGGTAAAAAATGTAGACCTTTGGCAACGCCTTGATAAAGCGCGCGAAAACCATGATATTGAATGGGTATGGGTGAAAGGGCATAGCGGACATGATGAAAATGAGATTGCAGATGAGTTGGCAAATCAAGGTATCGATGAATTATGATACTTCCATCAATTTCATGTGCCGTTAATATCGTTTTAGTGAATTAAGAGATTTTTAAATGCGTCAAATCGTACTCGATACAGAAACAACCGGTATAGATATTAAGCTCGGCAACCGTATTATTGAGATAGGGTGTGTTGAAGTCATTGATCGCCGTTTGACCGGAAATAGCTATCATCAATATATTAATCCTCAACGTGATAGTGAAGAGGGCGCGTTAGAGGTTCATGGAATCACAACAGCATTTCTTGCTGATAAACCACTTTTTGCTGATATCGTTGATGATTTTTTAAATTTTATTCGCGGCGCTGAACTTGTTATTCACAATGCGCCGTTTGATGTTGGTTTTATTAATCATGAGCTTAACCTGCTTAATCAACAACAAAATCATATTGCAAACATTTGCACTGTTTTAGATACGCTTGTACTGGCAAAAAAAATGCATCCGGGGCAGAAGAACAATCTCGATGCATTGTGCAAGCGTTATGACATTGATAACTCGCAGCGTGATTTACATGGCGCATTGCTGGATGCTGAGATTCTTGCTGATACTTATCTCGCCATGACCGGTGGACAAACTGCACTTTTACTCGGTGGTAGTGCGGATGGTGAAAGTCGTGATACAGCCGTGAGTCTGCCGAGAAGTGTGACATTAGACACAGGAAAACTAAAGGTAATTAAGGCATCAAATGAAGAACTTGCTGCACATGATAGTCGTCTTCAGAGTATTAATGAGATGACAGAGGGTAAATGTATTTGGCTAAGTAAGAAGAATTAAAATCATTATATATAACAACAGGTTATGAAGAATTTATATAGGTTAAAGGTGGTGGCTGGAGTGTCGATAACTTAAATAGTCGATCTCTGCTTTATAAATTTGTTTGACTGTCATTGAATTTTTATCCGGTTCTTCCGGGTATTAGCGTAAATTTTCAGGTTAAATATTTTAGTGGCGTTATTTAATTTAAGAATTTTTAAAAGCTGCCGCTATAATAAAGTAAGTAAAATTATGGGCTTTAAAGTATGCTCTTATTTGAATATTGTTCTTATCCGGTGTTCGGGCTACTCTTAACTGGAAGTAGAATTAATATAACAGTGTAAGGAAATAAAGTATGGCAATTTCAGGAAATGTAAGTGACGATGGTAACTCAGTATTAATAACGATAGATGGTCGGTTTGATTTCAATGCCCACCATGATTTTAGAAATATTTATCGTAATGAAAAGACGGATTCTGCCTATACAATCGATATGTCAAAAACGGATTATATCGATAGTTCTGCTTTAGGTATGCTTTTGTTACTACGAGAACATGCGGGTAATGAAAGTGCAAATATAACGATTTCAGGTTGTAGTGACGATATTAAGAAAATTTTTGCAATTTCTAATTTTGAAAAATTGTTCACAATAAATTAATTTTTTAACTATTCCTCCTTTTCGCCAGTATTGTAATGGAGCTTTGTGGTTCTTATAATAAAGCTCTGACTTAGAGAGTGGTACTTTCTCAGGTAACAAGTTTTACGTTCAATTTTGTCATGGCCAGTTTGTACTTCCCTAACCATAAATAATGTTCTTGTAGTGATGGGGACTATTTACGTGAATAAACAAGAAAGTAACTTATTTACCAAAATCAACCTGCTAAATGAAGTAGGTATTGCATTATCTGCTGAAAAAGATTTTCCCTCTCTACTTGAAAAAATTCTTGTTGGCGCAAAAAATATAACCAATGCTGATGGTGGCACTATTTATTTACTAACACCGGATAAAAAGCTTGAAATGGTTGTTGTACAAACCGACTCCCTTAATCTACAACTTGGCATTAATACTGATAAACCCATCACTTTTAAACCTATTAATCTTTATCATGAGAATGGATCTCCAAATTTAAGCATGGTCGTGACTCAAGCGGTTATTGAAGATCGTTCTATCAATATTGCTGATGCTTATAATGCTGAAAACTATGATTTTTCAGGTACTTATCAATTTGACAAAAACACGGGTTACCATTCCCAGTCTTTTTTAGCTGTACCCATGAAGAATCATGAGAATGAAGTGATAGGCGTACTGCAATTAATTAATGCACAGTCAGTTGATAGCGGCGAAATAATTCCTTTCGATGCTGAAGAACAAAGGTTAATAGAGTCGTTAACAAGTCAGGCTGCGGTGGCGATTACAAATAAGCAGTTAATAGATTGTTTAAATGAGTTGTTTAACTCTTTAGTTCAGTTAATTGCCACAGCAATTGATGAAAAATCACCCTATACCAGCGGACATTGTGAGCGGCTTCCACAAATCACCATGATGTTGGCTGAAGCAGCACATAAAACATCAACAGGTGAACTTCAATATTTTGAAATGAGTGAGGCTGATCGCTATGAGCTGGAAGTTGCAGCCTGGTTACATGACTGTGGAAAGTTAACCACACCCGAATTTGTGATGGATAAAGCAACTAAATTGGAAAAAATTTTTGATCGTATTGAACTGGTTTATTTACGTACAGAGGTGATAAGGCGTGATATTGAAATTGAGAAGTTAACTGCAATTGCTCATGGCGAAAATAAAAAAGATGTTGAAACTCGTTATAATAAAAAACTCGATTGTTTAAAAGAAATTTGCACCTTTATTCGTCACCATAATAAAGGCAGAGAGTTTATGAGTGATGAAGACGTCAGCAAGGTTAAAAACTGGGCAAAATTAGAGTGGACTGATAATGAGGGCAAGAAGCAGCCATTATTAACTCAGGATGAAGTGAATAATCTTTGTATTCGAAAAGGCACATTAACCGAAGAAGAGCGGGCAATTATTAATAACCATATTGTCGCAACAATAAAAATGCTGGATGCTTTAACTTTCCCAAAACATTTACAAAATGTTCCTGAATATGCCGGTGGACATCATGAGCGTGTTGACGGCACAGGTTTTCCTAAGGGATTGGAAAAACATGAAATGTCAGTTCAGGCCAGAATCATGGCCATAGCAGATGTGTTTGAAGCATTAACGGCACAAGATAGACCCTATAAAGATCCAATGAAATTGTCACAAGCTATTCCCATTTTGAGAAAAATGAGTGAAACAGGGCATATTGATCCTGATTTATTTGAGGTATTTATTAATGAGTCGGTACACATTAATTATGCTAAAGAATTCCTGTTACCGGAACAAAATG
>Ga0316207_10000752_pt1 | contig 46323 bp, 37 predicted proteins | sample 6weekpyrite_MG_FD_204943 | JGI IMG/M metagenome (GOLD analysis project Ga0316207, IMG submission 204943) | Microbial mat bacterial communities from mineral coupon in-situ incubated in ocean water Damariscotta River, Maine, United States -... | ecosystem: Environmental > Aquatic > Marine >... | reverse complement strand
GGAGCTAAGACACTTAAGAGTTTAAAGTTTGGTAATGACGCTGTTTGGACTTATAAAGATAACACTTGGTTTAATGCTAATAACTATCCTGACTTTGAGGTTGAACGTTATCGTGGGTTTTGGACTCAAGATGCTAGTGTTTCTACATCTACTCAAACTAATAATAGTTCAGTTAGTAGTTTGACAGTAAATGGCAAAACTGCTGTTTCACTATATACATTCGATGGTGATGCAAATGATACAAGTGGAGTAAATAATCCTACTGCTGTTACAAATGTTACATATGTTCCTGGTAAGTTTGGACAAGCTGCTAAAATATCATCTGGACGAGTAGAACTTAGTTCATCTATACTAGATAATAATCCTAAGAGTTTTACTATCTCTTTTTGGGTTAAAAATGATGGTGTAACTATTAATTCACCATACTTTTCTTGGGCAATCTCTGGGGATTATTATGGTCTTGCATTATATGATAATGATAAAGTTTTTGCAAAAGAAAATGTAATTTATAATATCAAGAATAGTACTGCATTAACAACAACATGGCAACATATTGTAATTACATCTAATGGAGATAATATGTCATTTTATTCTAATGGGACATTAATATCAACAGACACTGCTGCATGGACTCCTATTTTACATCATAGTATAGCTATAGGAAATCTTACTGCAGACATGGGAACAAATGTTAATGTTGTATATTTTGACCAACTTAGAATTTTTGATAAACCTTTAACACAGGCTGATATTACAGCACTGTATACAGAGTAGAAAATTGGTAGCCTTAGATGGCTACCATTTAATGTTTTATCTAACAATCTCACCTTGATAACTTACGATTCCATAAGTTAAGTTTCCAATATGTTCAAACTCCATGCCCTCTAGTAGACGTTGACAGTATGCACTTCTACTTCCTACGTGACAGTAAACAATTACAGGAATTGATTTATCTAGTTTTGCAGCCTCTATAGCATCATAAAAACTTGTAGTTGGTACAAGGTGATCGGTACCTTTGATGTGTCCACTTTTATGTTCCATCCATTCACGAACATCTAAAAGGTTAAATTTAACCATTTTAAGATCACGTGCTTCAAGAAGTGCTGTAAGTTGGTCAGAATCTAACTGCTGGTGACTCAGTAATAGCTCTGCTTCTTCTTTTGTTAGTCCACGAGAGTGCTGATGCACTATCTCTTCAATTTCATTATCATCTCTTTGTTCTGCTGCAAATTCAGGAGTACAAAATATTTTACAGTGACAAACACCATCTTCTGGAATTTCATGTTCAATTGCTGGTTTACATGGACATATTCTATTCTCTGATTCCTCTTCTTGGACAAAAAAACATGGACAATATCTTTTTCCATAAATCATTTTGTTACGGGTTAGACCATGCTGTATAGATTCAACTATTTCAGTATCTGGGTTAAATTCCCATTTGAATTGACTAATAACTTTATCTGTAAATTTTACAGTCTTTTCTAAAACTGCTTGAAATTCATCAGATTCTGGGTCAATTTGATGTTTTATACCTTCGTTCATATAAAATCCTTATATTTATTATAAAATTAAATTTTTTGGATATTATCTAAAAAATTATAATGATTTCTTTATTTTTTAGATTTACCTTTAATAATAAAGCGAAGAGCATTTAATTTAATAAAACCTTCTGCATCTTTTTGGTTATAAACTTCATCTTCTTCAAAAGTAGAATATTCAGGATTAAAGAGTGAATCTTGTGATTCTCGTCCTACTACGCTAACAGCACCCTTATAAAGTTTGAGTTTTACAGTCCCATTAACATTTATTTGAGTTTTATCGATAGCAGCTTGAAGCATTTCACGCTCTGGTGCAAACCAAAAACCGTTATAGATAAGTTTTGCGTAACGTGGCATTAACTCATCTTTTAGGTGTGCTTCTTCACGGTCAAGCGTAAGTGATTCAATAGCGCGGTGAGCTTTAAGCATGATTGTCCCACCTGGTGTCTCATAACACCCTCTACTTTTCATACCAACAAATCTATTTTCAACAATATCTACACGACCAATACCATGTTTATTACCTAATTTATTCAGTTCAGCAAGCATTGTAGCTGGAGTTAACTCATTACCATTTAGAGCAACTGGGTCACCACTTTTGTAGTCTATTGTAATATATTCAGGCTTATCTGGTGCATTTTCAGGACTAACACTCCACAGCCACATGCTCTCTTCAGGCTCAGCATTAGGGTCTTCTAAAATTCCACCCTCATAAGAGATATGAAGCAGGTTTGCGTCCATAGAGTAGGGAGATTTATTACCTTTTTTTGCTATTTCAATACCATGTTTAGCAGCATATGCCAAAAGTTTTTCTCGTGAGTTTAAATCCCACTCTCTCCATGGTGCAATGATTGTAAGGTCTGAATTAATTCCTAAATATCCAAGTTCAAAACGTACTTGATCGTTTCCTTTCCCAGTTGCACCGTGTGATACACCATCTGCACCTGTAAGAGCTGCAATTTCAGCTTGTCGTTTTGCAATCAATGGACGAGCAATTGAAGTACCAAGTAGATACTCACCCTCATAAATTGCATTTGAGCGAAACATAGGGAAAACATAGTCACGAACAAACTCTTCTTGCAAATTATCAATGAAAATATTTTCAGGTTTAATTCCTAAAGCAAGGGCTTTAGTACGAGCAGGTTCAACCTCTTCACCTTGACCAATGTCAGCTGTAAAAGTTACTACCTCACAATTGTACTCATCTTGAAGCCATTTTAAAATTACACTTGTATCTAGTCCGCCAGAATAGGCTAGTACTACTTTTTTAACATTTTTTTTCATTACACAAACCCTGTAAAAATTTTGGACAATTATATCTAAAATTTTTACTGCGTAATTTACATGTTAGTAGCTTGTGTGTAGTATATTATTAATTTTTTCAATATCTTCTATATTTAATTCAAAATCAAATACATTAAGATCTTGATTCATATGTTTGTCTGAAGTTGTTCCTGTTAATGGGATTATATTTGATTGGCTTAGAAAACGAAAAAATATCTGCTCTTCTGTTTTGTTGTAAAATTTAGCAATATTTATCACTGTTTGACTCATTAAAACGTGTGGATTAGCCGTTAGACTCCAAAAGCTTTGGTAAATAATTCCATGTTCATCACACCATTTACGTAAATCTACATCATAATTAGTCTGTTCATAGAATCTATTTTGTAAAAATGAAGGTTTAATGTTTGAATCACTATAGAGCTGTTTTAAAACTTGAAGGTCATAACAGTTACTAATTCCGATTTTATTGGCCTCACCATTTTTGTGGATACTCTCCATAGCACTCCATACTTTCATTAAAATCTCATGAGGAGCAATTGCAGAGTGTAGCACCAATGAATCTACGTAACTTGTCTGTAAATTTTTCTTTGAGCTTTCAAAAGATTGTGCGACTTGTATATCTATGGGTACATTTTTATCATATGGTACATTATTTGGATCTTGACCATTTAGTGGTGTGAACTTTGTCTGTACAAACAAGCTTTCACGCTCAATACCGTCTAGTTTTAATCTTTTTAACGCTTCACCAACTTGAGGCTCATTGTAATGTTTTGGCTGGCACGCTGTATCTATTCCTCTAAATCCTGCCTTTACAGCTTTAACAACTAAGTCCGCTGTATGCTCTTTTTTCCACGCGGTGCCGTATAGTATTTTTGGAATATTCATGATGAACAACTTAGTTGAATGTTTTTGTAATGTGCTGGTGTTGTATTTGCATAACTACTCATATCTTCATGCTCATTAAATGGGAATTGTGCTAATTTTAACAACTCTTCTACTCCTGTAAAATCATGTTTTTCAGCTTTAGTGATTGCATTTTGTAAAATATAATTTTTTAGTACATACTTAGGATTTATTTTGCGCATTTTATCATTACGCGCAGAACTCTCTATGGATTCTTGTTTTAATCTTTCATCATATCTATCTAACCATACATCTAATTCTTTTGCATGTGAGCATAATTGTTGTAACTCATTTCTATTGAGTTCATAATTTGATAGAGTTCTAAAGAAGGCGGTGTAATCGACTCTATTATCTTGTAAAATTTGTAATAACTCTTTTAATAGTTTTAAATCACTAGCTTCAGAAGTGAAAAGTCCTAACTTTTTAGACATTAAATTAGTATATGCTTCATCAAAAATTATTCCAAAATTTTTTAATACCTCTTCTAACCTTTCGTAAGAGATTAACGGTGATAGTGCGCGTGCTAACATACTTAGATTCCAGTGTGCAATTGTAGGCTGATTACCGTAACTGTAACGTCCATCCATATCTGTATGGTTACATATATATTCAAAATCATAATCATCTAAAAAAGCATAAGGTCCATAATCAATCGTGAGTCCTGCTATTGACATATTATCTGTATTCATAACACCATGATTAAAACCATATGCTTGCCATTGTGCTACAAGTTTTGCTGTGCGTTCAACTAACTCTTTAAACATTAAGTAGTAAGCATCTTGTTTACCATCTAAATGAGAGTAACTTTGTGTAATTACATAGTCTGCTAGTTTTTCTAATTTTGAGTATTCATTTGCGTAGTAGAAGTACTCAAATGTTCCAAACCGTACCCAACTCTCAGACATTCTAAGTACAATTGCGCCTTTTTCCCAGCGTTCACGTGCCACATCTTCATCTGAGCCAATAATTGCTAATGCTCTTGTTGTGGGGATTCCAAGTGCGTGCATAGCTTCACTCATTAAATATTCTCGAATAGAAGAGCGAGTAACAGCGCGTCCATCTCCTTGACGAGAGTATAGAGTCTCTCCTGCACCTTTTAGTTGTAGATGCCAATCATTAGTAGAACCTAAATTAATCGCACGTCCATCTCCTAAACGTGGTACAAAATGACCAAATTGATGTCCGGCATAGCACATTGCAAAAGGTGTACTTCCATCAGCTAACCAAGTACCATTTAAAAATTCTACCCACTCTTGTGGTTTTGTATCTTCATCTACATTTATTAATTTAGATGCCATTTTATTTAAGCTAATTAAATGTGGTTGAGTTAATGGCGTTGGATTTACTATTTGATAAAAGTTATCCTCTAATTCTAAATAGTCACACTCTAGTTTAAGTTCTGAAAGTTTCATAACAGAGTCTCCATCAATTAATTAGTAGAGGAAGTTTGTTTAATAGGTTATCACAATATTCCCATTGATCTAGGCTATTCTTCCAAGCATCAGGAATAGCATTAACACCTTTGTATGCACCTAATACCATTCCAACAGCAATTGCACGAGAAGCATTGTCTCCACCAATCATACTGTTTGCTTGAAGAGCTTTTTTTAGAGCATCTTCTTGTTCACTATATTTTAAAATGATATAGACAGAACCTGGGAGAGTCCCCTCAGTTGGACTAGCTTTACCAACACGAATTGGTTCAGCCCTTCCAATATCCCATAACCTTGCCATACTTGTTAGTGCTAAATCATCAGAAAACTGCTCTTTTGAAAGTGAAGTGTTAGAATCTGCTTCTTCTTTAACCTTTGCAATTGCCTGTGCAACTTTTTCTTCAAAAAAACCACCCATCTCAACTGCTACTGTTTCAATCGCTTCAATAGGAGTTAAACCATTGATAACACGATGTGTAACGCGAGCAAAAAATTCTCCACCACCTAAAGCATAAAAGTTTTTGTGTGTAAACATAGATTTTCTAGCTGCATCTACAATTTCATCTTCTGTATCATAATATGCATGTGCGCTTACATGACGTATTGCCATCGCATTTGATATACCACCAAGATTTGCTACATTTACCCCACTTTTAACTTGTGCATAAGTCTCTTTGGTCATAGTACAAATCCATGAACCCCAACTATTCTCAAGACGATTCATCCAATGAGGAATAATTTCAGCAACATCAAAAACTTTTGGTGGATTAGATATTGAAGCAAGATATTCTAAAACTAAAATATTATAATCACCATAGTCAGTTGTTCCACCAGCTTTTTTACCAGGATGATAGTTTCTCTCACCCCATCCAATTCCATGAGTTTGTCCACCCATCATCTCTCCAGGAGACATAAATTTCTCAATTGGTTTTTGCCCATAAGCGTTATAAATTTTTTTTGCATCATACTCATAGTGGCTTCCTAAACATAGTGCGTCACCAACAATAGCACCAAAAAATGCACCTTTGATTGAATCTTTTTTGTTGACTCTTTCCATTTTTACATACCTTATTTGATTGAAATAATTTCATTTATTGGCAACTATACCCAAAGAATCAGTTAAATTGACAACAATTCAATAAAATGATTTTTTTACAATAGTATTTAATTATAATATATCTTAATCAAAAGGTTTATTACACATGTGATTGTATGAGGTGTCACAAATTTATCACCTTATCTATATAAAGATTAAATCTCAAAAGTAGTTTAATGTAAAAATATATAGGATTTACGCAGAAGAAATTAAAACAGCTATGGTACCGAGAGCCGGAATCGAACCGGCACGGGATTACTCCCACCAGATTTTGAATCTAGCGTGTCTACCAGTTTCACCATCCCGGCGCCTATATTTATTGTGATGGCGAATGTTACATTTTTTTGACTTAAGTAGCCCTTTAAGGGCTTTAAGAGGTTATGAAGCTACAGATTCTTTCAGCTTTTTACCAACTTTAAATTTTACAGCTGTTGTTGCAGGTACATCTACAATTCTATCAGTACCAGGAACTTTTGCAGTACGAGCAGCACGTTTAGCAGTACTAAATGTACCAAAACCAATGAAGCTAACTGTTTTAGCATCTGTTAACGATTCAGTAATAGTCTCCAAAAAAGCATCTAATGCTGCTTCAGTGTCTTTTTTTGACAGACCAGCTTTACTAGAAGCTTCTTGAATAAATTCAGCTTTTTTCATATTCATATATCCCTTATAAGTCATTTTATTGTGAAATGTTACAGTTTTTTTTAACATAAAGCAAGTAATTGTGGTAATCATTAAGTAATTATGCATAATGTCGATGTTTTTTAATAATTAATTAGTTGTAGTTTTTTTATAGTGAGAAAATACTTGGTATTAAAATTGCTTTTATTTAAATAAATTAAGGAGGCTCTGATGCGTGTTACTCAATCAACTTATTATAAGAATATGAGTTTTGATAAAGATGGTATTAATCAAGAACTCCTTCGTGTGAATAAACAGATAGCTTCTGGTAAACAGATTCAGTATGGATATGATGATAGTGCAATTTTTGCAGATACGATGCGTTTAGACAATGAGTTGACAGCACTCACACAAGTTAAAAAAACAAGTGAGAATGCAAAGCTTTTTAGTTTAAATTCTGATGATACTATTACTCAAATGACAAAAAATTTAGAGCAGTTTAAAGTCAAACTAATTCAATCTGCTAGTGATATTCAATCTGATTCTAGTCGTGAAGCATTGGCAAAAGAGTTAGAGACGATTAAAGACAATTTAATCAATCTCTCTAATACTTCAGTTAATGGTAAATATCTATTTGCTGGTTCTGCACTTAGAGTTCGTCCAATTGATGCTAATGGTGAATATCAAGGTAATGATCAAAGCCTAGAAGCATTTTTTGGTGCGGGTGTAAAGCAATCATATAACATTAGTGGACAAGAGTTATTTTTAGGTGATGACAACAATCGTAGACGTAAAGTTACTACAAACGTACGTATGCTTAATCAGACTAAGTTACACTCTGACATTATGGTTAAGGGTTCTCATGTTACTGCTAATAGTGAGGTATATTTAAAAGATACAGATACTATAAGGGAAATGGTTGGTGATGATGATTTTAATATAGATAATAATGGAGACACATATTTTTATTTACAAGGTAGAAGAAGTAATGGTACAGCATTTAAGACTACGTTAACACTCAATAGTGCTACAAACATATCTGATCTTTTAGGAGAGATAGGTGATGCTTTTGGAAACACAAATGCTTCAAAAGTTGTAGAGGTTAATTTAAATCCATCTGGGCAAATTGAGGTTGTAGATCTTGCTAAAGGAAGCTCACAGATTCAATTTAGCATGGTAGCATCAGATACATTAGTAACAGATATAGATCAGCTTGCACAAGGTGGTATTGAGACAATAGACTTTAATGTAAGTCAATATGAACCTGTAAAAACACTTTCTAAAATTGATAGTGCTCTAAATCAATACAATAAAACTGAGTTATCACTCAATTCAACTTTTATAGGAAATGATGGTAATCGTGCAACTACAGAGACAACTCTTTTTAATATTATGGGTGATGGAGCGCTTGATTCAATAATTTTAAGTGGTACTGATTCAACAGGTGCACCTGTAAATGTAAATTTTGCAGTAGATGCAACTACAAATATGAAAGATTATACAACAGCAATAGAAAATGCGTTTGGACCTGGAATAACAGCTGATGTATCAAGTGGAAAAATAGAGATTGCGGACCGTTCTGCTGGAGCGCTTGCAACAAAAAAAACATCTGTGTCTATGTCATTTGAGGGAAGTCTTGGAGGTACTCCTGTTAAGGTATTTGCACCAAATTCCTCACTTACGTTTGATAGAAACTTTTTTGAAAAAAATGGCTCAACTGTGACTGGAAACTCTTCTCAAATTATACGTAGTGATAATAAATTTGCAACAGAGAGTACAACTATAAGAGAGATAGCTGGTATAACAACAATTGCTAGTGCTACAAAAACATCTGTTATGAAGTTAGAAGGTGAAGATATTAATGGAAAAGCCTATGATGTGAGTATTAATCTTAATGAATTTGGTTCTAGTTTTACTGTAAATGGGACTCAATATGACATACTAGATGCGAATGGTCAAGCAACTCCAGCAGATAATATTACATATAAACAGATATTTGACATTACATCAATGGTGCTTTCAGACAATACAGGAGGTTTAGTTCCATCAGGATTGCCAGTAGCACCAGCTATTCCAGTAGCACCAATTCCAGCAGCAGATCAAGCAGCCGTTTTAGCATATAAAGATGCTATAGCATTGTCTGAAAAAAGTGTTGATGTAAAGTTCAATAATGCTTCACAAATTATTGTAAGAGATAAGACAACTGCTATTACAAAAATTCAGATGGCTATGTTTGATAATTCAACTAGCTCATTTCCAGCTGGCGGATCTGAGGGAAGTGTTTTAACATTTAATACAAACGATGCCATTACTATAACAGATGCAAAAACATCAGTTTTTGCAGATTTAAATAGGATGATTGAGTCAGCTAGACTTGGACGTATTCGCGCTGATGGAACAGCTGGAGATCCTAGAGCACTTGGTGTGCAAAATTCTCTATCATTAATTGATGATGTTTTAACACATTTTGAAAATAAACATACAAAAAATGGTTCTCAGACAAACTCTTTACAAAACTCTATTGAGCGTCATGAGGTATTGATGGTAAATACTCAATCTATTCGTTCAGAAGTACTAGATACTGATGTCGCAGATGCGGCTATTCGTATTAAGCAACTAGATTTAAATTATCAAGCACTTCTTTCTACAGTTTCAAGAGTAAATAGTCTTTCTTTAGTAAATTATTTACGATAAAATTCTATTTTTTTAAAAGGAACTTACATTTTTAGAGATATATTTTTTATATTAACGGCTGGCATTATAGTTTTTTTAGCATATTCAACTTTTATGTTTGAACCTTCAATTGTAGGTACTTATGGACATGCTTTTTCGCAATTTAATCAAAATAATTTTGGTTATTTGAGTTTTGTTTATACACCTCTTTTATTAGTTGCTCTTTACTTATTTTACAAAATAGAAAAGTTTACAATTCGTCATGCAGAGGTTTCACTATCTGTTGTACTTCTATTCTTTATGTTTCTTATTTTACAGACTCTAATGGTTAATGGAAAACTTAGTGGCTCATTAGCATCTGGTTTTGTCTCTTTTATATCACCTTTTGTTGGAGTTGCTGGTGTTTGGATATTTTGGGTAATGATGAATATGTTAGGAGCTATTATATTAATTGATATGAATTTAAAAGATTTAGTCTTAAAATTAAAACCAAAATTGAAAAAAGATATGATAATAAATTACGAGCCGACTTCTAAAAAACAGGTTGCTCAGAAAAATGTAAAAGTAGAAAAAGAGAAAAGTAGTGTTAGTGTTAATAAAGCTACTAAAGAAATTAAGATTGAACAAGAGCCGGTAGTAGAGAGTAATGGAATAGTTGAAGAGGTAGAAATTAAACAAGAAAATGGTGTTCAAGAAGAGATGGATTTAATTGAGCCATCTAAAGAGGCTGACGTTATTAAAGAGTCAAAAGAGATAGAAAAAAATATAGTTGATTTAGGTGATAAACCACATGCAACTATTGTTGAAGAACTTGAAGAGAATAAACAGTTTTTAGAGCAGATAGATAAAGGTGAGCAAGAAAAACCTAAAAATTTTTCTTTGCCAAAACTTGAATTTTTGGCAAAACCATCTAAAAAAAGTACAGAAATTAATGAAGCAGCAATTGATGATAAGATAGAAGAATTGATTGAAAAACTTGCACAGTTTAAAATTGATGGTGATGTTATTAGAACATACACAGGTCCTGTTGTTAGTACCTTTGAGTTTAAACCAGCCGCCCATGTAAAAGTCTCAAAGATTTTAAACCTTTCAGATGATTTAGCAATGGCACTTCGTGCAAAAACTATTAGAATTCAAGCTCCAATTCCTGGAAAAGATGTGGTAGGAATTGAAATTCCAAATGATAAAGTTGACACAATATATTTGCGTGAAGTGTTAGAGAGTAAACTCTTTCAAGAGGCAGCGTCGCCACTTACAATTGTTATGGGTAAGGATATTGTTGGTAAACCATTTATTACAGACCTTAAAAAATTACCACATTTACTCATTGCAGGAACAACAGGTAGTGGTAAAAGTGTTGGAATTAACTCTATGATATTAAGTCTTCTTTATAGAAATTCACCAGACCAACTTCGCCTATTAATGATTGATCCAAAGATGTTAGAGTTTTCAATATATAATGATATTCCTCATCTATTAACTCCTGTAATTACAAAAGCGGCTCAGGCGATTACTGCACTTAATAATATGGTTTATGAGATGGAACGCCGTTATGTATTTTTAAGTGAATCAAGAACAAAAAACATAGATAATTACAATGAAAAAATGAAAAAAACTGGTGGTGAACCATTACCTTTTATTGTAGTAATTATTGATGAGCTTGCAGATTTGATGATGACAAGTGGAAAAGATGTTGAATACTCTATTGCAAGACTTGCTCAAATGGCAAGAGCTAGTGGTATTCACCTAATTGTTGCAACACAACGTCCAAGTGTTGATGTTGTAACTGGACTAATTAAAGCAAATTTACCATCTCGTGTTAGTTACAAAGTAGGGCAGAAAATTGATTCAAAAGTAATTTTAGATTCAATGGGGGCTGAATCTTTACTAGGGCGTGGAGATATGTTATTTACTCCTCCTGGAATGAGTGGTCTTGTTCGTCTTCATGCACCTTGGAGTTCTGAAGAAGAGATTGAAACTATTGTTGAATATATAAAAAAGCAACGTCCTCCTCAATATGATAATAGCTTTTTAGATACTTCTGAAGATGGTGAAAGTGGATCTTCGATTATAATTAGTGAAGCAGATTTAGATGAGATGTATGAAAATGCTAAATCTATTGTACTTAGTGAAAAGAAAACATCTATTAGTTATCTACAACGTCGTTTACAGATAGGTTACAACAGAGCAGCAAGAATAGTTGAACAACTTGAAAAGAAAGGTGTTTTATCTGCACAAAATACAAAGGGAAATAGAGAGATACTAGTTTAGATATTTTCAAGTAAGTTACATTTTTACACATGAATAAAATATTAATGTAACTTTTAGTAACACTAAAAGCTATATAAAGAGTAAAGTTAGGTATAATCGCACAAATTTTACATCTACGGAGATTTAAATGGCTTTTATTGAAGATTACAAAAAACATGTTGCTGAACGTGACGCTTTAGGCGTTCCACCACTTCCACTTGATGCTAAACAGACTGAAACTGTTGTAGAAATGATTAAAAGTGCAGAGGGTAATACTGAAGAGCTTCTAGCTCTATTGTTTAATCGTGTAAGTCCAGGTGTTGATGACGCTGCTTTTGTTAAAGCTGCATTTTTAAATGATGTTGCACAAGGTAATACAAAAGTAGATTCTATCTCTGTTGTAAAAGCTGTTGAAGTACTTGGAACTATGCTTGGTGGGTACAATGTTAAACCTTTAGTTGATGCACTTACTTTAAATAACACTGAGGCTGTAAAAGCTGCTGTTGAAGCATTAAAGCATACGCTTTTGGTTTATGACGCGTTTAATGATGTTGTGGATTTACATAAAGCTGGAAATGCTGCTGCTACTGAAGTTGTTACATCATGGGCAAATGCTGAATGGTTTACTTCTAAACCTGAACTTGCTGAAAAAATAACTATTACAGTTTTTAAAGTTCCTGGTGAAACCAATACAGATGATTTATCTCCAGCTTCAGAAGCTTTCACGCGTTCAGATATTCCTCTTCATGCCAACTCAATGTTAGCTGCAAAAATGAACAATCCAATTAGTGTTATAAAAGAGCTTAAAACTAAGGGTAATCCAATTGCATATGTTGGCGATGTTGTTGGAACTGGTAGTTCTAGAAAATCTGGTATTAACTCTGTTCAATGGCATATGGGTGAAGATATTCCTGGTGTTCCAAATAAACGTACTGGTGGTGTTGTTCTTGGTGGAATTATTGCTCCAATTTTCTTTGCAACAAGTGAAGATTCAGGTGCACTTCCTTTAGAACTTGATGTTACGAATATGGAAACTGGGGATGTTGTTGATATTTTCCCATATGATGGAAAAGCTGTTAAAAATGGTGAGACAATTGCTACATTTAAACTAAACCCTAATACCATTACTGATGAAGTACGTGCCGGTGGTCGTATTCCATTAATTATTGGTCGTGGTTTAACTAGAAAAGCTCGTGTATCTTTAGGAATGGGCGATGAAGATATATTTTTACGCCCTGAGCAACCATCAGACAGTGGTAAAGGTTATACATTAGCTCAGAAAATGGTTGGTAAGGCTTCGGGTATGGCTGGTGTTCGTCCTGGTATGTATGTAGAGCCTGAGACTTTAACAGTTGGTTCTCAAGATACAACCGGACCTATGACTCGTGATGAGATTAAAGAGCTAGCAGCTTTAGGATTTAATGCCGATTTCGTTCTTCAATCATTTTGTCATACAGCAGCGTATCCAAAACCTTCAGATATTCAAATGCACCATACTCTTCCTGATTTTATCTCTAATAGAAGTGGTGTTTCACTTCGTCCAGGTGATGGTGTAATTCACTCATGGTTAAATAGAATGGTTCTTCCTGATAGTGTTGGAACTGGTGCAGATAGTCATACTCGTTTTCCTTTAGGTATTTCATTTCCTGGTGGTTCTGGAATTGTTGCATTTGCTGGTGTAACTGGAAGTATGCCTCTTACAATGCCACAATCAGTCCTTGTTAAATTCTCAGGAAAAATGCAACCAGGAATTACTCTAAGAGATTTAGTTAATGCAATTCCTCATCAGGCTATTAAAGATGGTCTTTTAACTGTTGAGAAAAAAGGTAAAAAGAATATTTTTGCTGGACGTATTTTAGAGATTGAGGGATTACCTGATCTTAAAGCTGAACAAGCATTTGAACTTTCTGATGCAAGTGCAGAGCGTTCTGCAGCAGCATGTACAGTTCATTTAAATAAAGAGCCTGTAATTGAATATGTGAAGTCAAATGTTGTTCTTTTAGAACAGATGATTAAATCAGGTTATGAAGATGCTCGTACAATTGCTCGCCGTATAGATAAGTTTAAAGATTGGCTTGCAAATCCTACGTTGATGGAACGTGATGCTGATGCTGAATACGCTGCAGTTCTTGAAATTAATTTAGATGAAATTACTGAGCCAATCATTGCATGTCCTAATGATCCAGATGATGTTGCAACTCTTTCTGAAGTTCATGCTTCTAATCGTCCAACAGATATTGATGAAGTATTTGTTGGTTCATGTATGACAAACATTGGTCATTATCGTGCTCTTGGTGAAGTGTTAAGAGATGAAGGTCAGGTTCCTGTTCGTTTATGGGTTGTGCCACCTACAAGAATGGATGAGACACAACTTACTGAAGAGGGTTATTACTCTTTATTTGGTGCAGCAGGCGCACGTACAGAGATACCTGGATGTTCGTTATGTATGGGTAATCAAGCTAGAGTAGCTGATGGTGCTGTTGTATTTTCTACTTCAACTCGTAACTTTGACAATCGTTTAGGTAAAGGTGCTCAAGTTTATTTAGGCTCTGCTGAGCTTGCTGCTGTTTGTTCTAAACTTGGACGTATTCCAACTGCGCAAGAGTATCAAGATATTGTTCCTGATAAAATTGCTGGAAAAGAAGATGAGATTTATAAATATTTAAATTTTAACTTAATTCAAGACTACAAGCTAGATTAGAAACCTTAAAGCCTGCTTTCTAGCGGGCAAACTTCAAAAAGGTCTGTTATGGAAAAAATATTGATTGTAGAAGATAATAAATCTCTTGCAAATCTCATTGGTAAAAAAATAACTTCTGGTACTGAGTTTCAAGTAGATATTGCATATAACATGCAGGAGGCAAAACTATTTACAATAGAAAATAAATATTTTTTAGCTATTTTAGACGTTAATTTACCAGATGCTCAAAATGGTGAAATTATTGATTTTATGCTTAGTATTGAACAACATTCAATAGTATTAACATCAAATACTGATAAAGCATTACGAAAAGAGATTCTTAGCAAAAATATTATAGATTATGTAAATAAAGGTGGAGTGGAAGATATTTTATATGTGATAGATACAATAAATCGTCTTAGTAAAAATAGAAAGCATAAGGTTATGATAGTTGATGATTCAATGGTCTTTCGCAAACAGATGAGCAAGATGCTACATAATCTTTTTTTTAATGTGTATGTTTGTGCGCATGGTGAAGAGGCTATAAACACATTAGAAGAGAATCCAGATATTAAAGTTGTATTGACAGATTATCATATGCCTGTTATGGATGGTTTAGAATTAACTAAAGAGATTCGCAAAAAATATTCGAAAAATGATATATCTATTTTTATTATCTCTTCAAAGAATAGCGAAGAGGAGATTGCTCTATTTTTAAAGCGTGGTGCAAATGATTTTATCAAAAAACCATTTAACACAGAAGAGTTTTCTTGCAGGTTAAATAATTCAATAGAGGCATTAGAGAATGTTCAAACACTTACAAATCATGCAAAACGAGATTTTTTGACAGGTGTTTACAGTAAGCAGTATTTTATTGAATATGCAAATGAGTATTTTGAAATTGCAAATCATGATGGAAAGTCCTTTGCATTAGCAGTATTAGGTATTGATCAGTTAGAGAATATTATAAAAAAGCATGGTAATAAGTATGGTGAAAAGGCTATTGTTGTATTTTCTGAAATTTTAACCAGTAGTACAGAGTATAGAGATGTTGTTTCACATTTTGGTGATGGTATTTTTGTACTTTTAATTCAAGATATAATTGAAGATAATATATTAGCAGTATTAGAGCGTATTCGCTCAAAAGTAAAAGGCTGTTTTGTTGATTTAGATGGTGAAAACTTTGTAGATCTCACTACTTCTATTGGATACTCAATAACACATGACAATACATTAGAAGATATGATTGATACTGCTGATATGATGCTTTACAATGCGTTAAATGCTGGTGGTAATAGGGTGCTTGGTTAACTTTATAATGGTTAGTTTTTGAATACTGAAGATTATATTATCTCTCTATTTTCAAGTACAAGTAGTTGTATTGGTGATGATGGTTGCTTGAAGAATGGTTTAATATATTCTCAGGATGCTTTTTTTGAAAATGTACACTTTAAGCGTAGTTGGATGAGTTCATTTCAAATTGCTTATAAGTCAATGATAGTAAATATTTCAGATGCAATTGCTATGAATGCTGTTCCTAAATATGCTCTAATTAGTATTGCAGTTCCTTCATCTATGAGCAGTTTAGAGATTTTTGAGCTTTATTCTGGTTTTTTAGAGGCTGCCAATGAATTTGACATTGAAATTATAGGTGGTGATACAATATCAAATATTAAATTAGATATTTCAATAACTATAGTCTCAAGTACTAAAAATGCTCTGTTAAGAGATGGAATAAGAGAGGGTGATCTAATAGCATATACTGGTGATTTAGGGCGTTCTCAAAGAGATTTAAAAAAATTATTACGTGGATTTAAAGTTAATAGTAATTCTCGTTTTATAAAACCTAATCTTCGATCACAGTTTATTTATAGTACTTCTAAATATCTAAGTGCTGGTATGGATATTTCTGATGGATTACTTACTGAAATGGGTCGTCTATCTAAAATTAATGGTCTTGATTTTAGACTATATAATAAATTAAGTAAGAATTTAGTCTGTAGTGGTGAAGAGTATGAGATGCTAATAGCATTTTCACCACGATATTTAGAGAGAATAAAACATGAAGCTAAGCGTAATAGAATGCCTTTAAATGTAATTGGTGTTGCAACTAGAGGTAAGTTTGAACATAAATGTAGCGCACACCATTTTAAATAAAGAGATAATAATGAATAGAGATTATTTTTTACAACACTCATCAATAGATTTTAACTTTACTCAAAGTCCACGTGATTTTGTTGTAGAAGAGATTCCACTGTATGAATTTACAGGAGAGGGTGAGCATTTAGCTATTAAAATAAGAAAGAAGAACTTAACTACATGGGAGATGTTGCAGGCTATTTCAGAATATGTTGGTGTAAAAGTACGTGATATTGGATATGCTGGCTTAAAAGACAAAAATGCATTAACTGTTCAATACATTTCAATTCATAGAAATTTTAAAGAAAAATTAGAGAAATTTGAGCATGATAGTATTAAAATACTTGAAATGACTTATCATAAAAATAAGATAAAGCTAGGACATTTAAAAGGAAATAAGTTTTTTATACGACTTAAACGTGTAACGGCAGTTGATGCACAAAAAATAGATCAAGCACTTAAACTAATTAAAAAGTATGGAATGCCAAACTTTTTTGGATACCAACGTTTTGGAAACTATGGCGATAATTATCTTCAAGGTGAAAAAATTGCTAATGGCGAGCTTAAAATGCGTGATAAAAAGAAAAAACGCTTTTTGTTAAATGCTTATCAAAGTTTTTTATATAATAATTGGTTAAGCAAGCGTCTTCAAATTAGTCGAATAGTTGAAAGTTTTTCAGCAGATGAAGCTGCTTTAGCTCTTAATATGGAAGAGCAGACTGTAATTTTATTAAAAGCACAAGAGCATCCTTTTAAAATTTTAAATGGTGATGTATGTAATCATTACCCAGTTGGTAGAGTGTTTGTATCTGAGAATGAAAATGATGATGCAAAACGTTTTTTAGAAAGAGATATAAGTGTCACAGGACTTTTAAGTGGTAGAAAAGTTATGAATTCTAAAAATGATGCACTAGTTGTTGAAAATGAGTATATAAAAGATGTATCTTGTGATGGGGATCGTCGTTATGCTTGGGTTTGGCCTGAAAAGATAGAAGGTAAATATAAATCTGAAGAAAATTGGTTTGAATTAAATTTTTACTTACCTAAAGGGTGCTATGCCACTGTTTTACTTGAAGAGTTAGCACATAAATCACTCAAAGAGTAATATCTAGTTAGAATTTTTTAATGTCTTTATCCTTCTTTTGTTTTCTTTGAAACATTTTGATTAGATGCAACATCCTTTTGTCATCTAATCCTACCTTTACATCTTCTATGTTTTTACCAAAGTTCACATTTAGACTTCCTGCTTTTTTCATGGCTAAAATTTGAGATGGGAAAATACTTCTATGTCCAGTTATAAGAAAGCTAATTACTGAGCTAATTGCTACATAATGCGCTATCTCTATACCAAATAGTTCAACTGACATAATAGTAGCAGCAATTGGTGCATTTGTAACTCCTGCTAATACACTAGCAAATCCTAGTGCTGCAAAAAGAGAGAGGTGTCCATTCATTATATTTCCAAATAGATGTCCACTAGTAGCTCCAACATAAAAAACTGGCGTAATAATTCCACCACTTCCACCACTTCCAAGAGTAATTGATGTAAAAATTATTTTCATTAAAAATTCATACCAAGGAAGGTCTGAAGATAAATATACTGGGTTTAGAGCATTTTTTATAGTATCTAATCCTAAACCTAAGTATCTTTCACCAAATATAGAAACTAATAAAATAATGGCTATACCACCTAAAAAAGCTTTTAAGTATGGATTTAGGCGAATATTTTTTATAATTTTTTCTGTCCAATATAGTCCTGTAATCATGATATCTGAGATTATTCCAAAAAATAGTCCAGAAAGTATTACTTGAAAAATTAAAATTAAATCTAAATGTACGCTTTGATAAAACCTAACATTAAAATATGTATAATCTACACCTAAAAATTGTGCAGTCGTAAATGCTGCAAATCCTGCTATAAATGATGGAAGTAGAACATCATAAAATATTACCCCTATAATTAATACTTCAACACCAAATATTGCACCAGCTATTGGTGTACCAAAAACGGTTGCAAATCCAGCACTTATACCACAAATTGCTAGTTTTTTTCTATCATTACCATTGAATTTGAAAATTTTTGAAACTATTGAAGCAGTTCCAGCACCTATTTGTGCGCCAGGACCCTCTTTACCAACTGAACCACCACTAAAGATTGTAATTACTGTAGCTAAGAGTTTAACTGGAATAACAGAAGCGTCAATATCGCCATTTTTTTTATGTACGGCATCTATTACTTTTTCTGTACCATGTCCCTCAGCGGTTGGTGCAAATGTTTTAACAATTAACATGGAAAGAGGTAATGTTAATGGTAGTAGGTAATAGTAGTGAAAAGGTATATTTCCTCTACTGTTTTCTGCTGCAGACAATGTTTGAAGAAAAAATGTTACAGTAGCTCCGATAATAATTCCAACTATTGCTGATATTATTATCCATTTAGATACACTTAAAAATATAACTATTTGTTCAGTAAAATGTTTATTCAAATTTTTTCCATTAGCTTAGTTTAAATTCAAGTTATTATACCCTAAGAAGAGTGCTGAAATTGGCACTTTATGATACTTTTTTAATAACTAGTGATAATTTAATGGGTAAATTAGTTCTAAGTAATCAATGTTATAATATCTTTAAATTTAATTAGGAGTTTACAATGAGAGAGATGATTTTACAGCAGTCTTACCCAGTATTTGTAGAAGAGATTGAAAAAAATGAGACTACATTAGTTAGTGTTGATGAAATTATTGGTTATTTAAAAGTTAAAATTGATGAAAATCCAAATGTAGCGTATATTGCTGAGTTTGACCATTTTGCTCATACTTTAGCTTTAGAAAATGGTGAAGTATCCACTGATATATTAGCTGCTAAAAACCTTATTTTCTGTTTTGGACCAAAGATTCCAAGTCCATATATGATGGCATTAAAACCTCGTTCTATAGGTATCAGTGAAACTAAAAAAGGTTTTGTGATTACTTTTTTAGAAGCACCAATGCCAATAGCTACAGAAACAATGATTTCATGGGCTGAATCTATTAAAAATAAGTAGTATGAAAAAACATTTTACTAATATAGTATCTGAATATTTTGGCAAATTTGCTAAAAAAGAGTTTAATAAAAATGTACAAGGTATTATAAATAGCTCATATGTAAAATTAATGGGTTTAGATATGAACGAATTTGATGATGCTAAGAGCTATGTAAGCCTTAATAAACTTTTTATTCGTGCTTTAGAGTCGAATAGAAATATAGAAAATGATGACAAAGCATTTATTTCACCTTGTGATTCACTTGTTATGGAGTATGGACAGCTACTAGAGTACCAGTCAATGCAAATAAAGGGTATGAGTTACCACGTTGGTGAATTTTTAGGTGATAAAATAGAGTTCTCAAATATAAAAAAAGTAGAAAATGGTGAGTATATTAACCTCTATCTTTCTCCAAAAGATTATCACCGTTATCATGCACCAATTGATATGAGAATTTCTCGTATTGTTCATATCCCTGGAAAACTTTACCCTGTAAATAAACCGGCTCTTAAAAATAAAAAAAATCTTTTTATTGAAAATGAGAGGGTTGTATTACAGTGTCATAGCACGGATGATAAACTATTTTATCTTGTAATGGTAGGTGCGCTTAATGTTGGTCAGATTGTGATAAATGCACAATTGAGCTTACATACAAATGCAAGTGCTAAGCAATCAACAGTTTATGATTACGAAGATTTAAATATTAGTAAAGGTGACGAACTTGGTTATTTTATGATGGGTTCTACGGTTATTGTGCTTTCAGAAAAAAATATGTTAAACATAGATGTCCAATCACATGAGAGTGTACGCTTTGGACAGAAGATTGCAACATTAGTTTAAAGGAAACTCATATGAGTAATACTCCTAAGTTTACACACCTACACCTTCATACAGAATATTCACTTTTAGATGGAGCTAATAAAATAGCTGTCCTTTCAAAACGTGTTAAAGAGCTTGGTATGGATTCAGTTGCAATGACTGATCATGGAAACATGTTTGGAGCAATAGACTTTTATAAAACAATGAAAGGTGCTGGAATAAAACCTATTATTGGTATGGAAGGCTACATTCATAATTCTGATGAGATAGATGATAAGTCCACAAAACAACGTTTTCATGTCTGTTTATATGCAAAAAACTATGTTGGTTATAAAAATTTAATGTATCTATCTTCTCAAAGCTATATTAACGGTTTTTACTATTTTCCACGAATAAGTAAAAAGATGTTATTTGAGCATAGTGAGGGAATTATATGCTCTTCTGCATGTCTTCAAGGTGAGGTTAATTGGCATTTAAATGTACAAAACCCTAGAAATGTAAAAAATGGTGCAAAGGGTTATGATGCTGCAAAAAGTGTTGCACTAGAGTACAAAGAAGTTTTTGGTGATGATTTTTATTTAGAACTTATGAGGCATGGCATAGGTGATCAACTCTACATTGATGAACAGGTATTACAAATATCTTATGAGACAGGTGTAAAAATAGTTGCTACAAATGATACTCACTACACTTATGCAAAAGATGCTGACGCTCATGAAGCATTTATGTGTATTGGAATGAATAAACTTTATGATGATCCAAATAGAATGCGTCACTCAGTACATGAATTTTTTATTAAAAGTCCACAGGAGATGGCACTTTTATATGCTGATATTCCTGAAGCACTAGAGAATACTCAAGAGATTGTAAATAAGTGCGAAGAGTATGTACCAATTGTAGATACACCAACTCCACCAAACTTTAAGTTTATGAAAGAGTATTCTGAACTTGATGGTATCGAGTGTAGTAGTGACGATGAATACTTTATTTACCGTTGTAAACTTGGGCTTGAAGAACGATTAAAACATGTATCAGAAGAGAAGCATATGGTATATCGTAATCGTCTTGATGTTGAGATGAAAATTATTAATGATATGAAATTTCCAGGATATATGCTAATTGTATGGGATTTTGTTAGAGAGGCTAAAAAGAAAGATATAGCAGTAGGACCAGGACGTGGATCAGCTGCGGGATCTTTAGTTGCATACTCATTAGAAATTACAGATATAGATCCTATGAAATATGATTTACTTTTTGAGAGATTTCTAAATCCTGAACGTATTAGTATGCCAGATATTGATATGGATTTTATGCAAGAGCGCCGTGGTGAGATTATTGATTATGTTGTAGAGAAGTATGGGCGTAATCATGTTGCGCAAGTCATTACTTTTGGCTCTTTACTTGCAAAGGGTGTTATTAGAGATGTTGCAAGAGTTTTAGATATGCCTTATGCACAAGCTGATGCGATGGCTAAGCTTATTCCAGATGAGTTAGGAATTACACTTAATGGCAAAGGAGAAGAGGGTAGTGATGGCTTTAAGCCTGGTGCTTTTCAAAAAGAGCCAAAGATTAAAGATCTCACAAAAACTGATGCAACTGCAAAAAGAGTTTGGGACTATGCTCTCTCATTAGAAGGTTTAAAGAGAAATGCTGGAATGCACGCAGCTGGTGTAGTAATTAGTAATGATGAACTTTGGAATAAAACACCGATTTATAAACCCTCTGGTGAGACAACTTTTGTAACGCAGTATTCACTTAACTTTTTAGAGGATGTTGATTTAATTAAATTTGACTTTTTAGGACTTAAAACTCTCGATGTTATTCATAAGGCTATAAAGCTTATTAAGTATCGTTATAATAAAGTTATTAATTGGCATAGTATTGATGAAAATGATTCTAAAGTTTATGAAATTATACAATCAGGGAATACTATTGGAATGTTTCAGATTGAATCTTCTGGTATGCAAGATCTTAATAAACGTTTAAAGCCTACAACATTTGAAGATTTAATCGCCGTCTTAGCACTCTACCGTCCAGGTCCCATGGAATCTGGGATGCTTGATGACTTTATTGAGCGTAAACACGGTCGTCAAGAGATTACCTACACATTTGATGAGATGGAATCTATTTTAAAACCGACTTATGGGGTAATTGTTTATCAAGAGCAAGTTATGCAGATTGTTCAGACTATTGGTGGATTCTCTCTTGGCTATTCTGATATTATTCGTCGTGCTATGGGTAAGAAAAAAGATATGGCAACTTACAATGCTGAATTTAGTGATGGTGCTAAAAAGCAGGGTTATGATTATGATAAAGCTTCAAAACTTTTTGATTTAATTGAAAAGTTTGCAGGTTATGGTTTTAATAAATCACATTCAGCAGCATATGCTATGGTTACTTTTCAAACAGCGTGGTTAAAAACATATTATCCTCAAGAATTTATGGCGGCACTACTAACTAGTGAAAAAGACAATACTGATAAAATTGTTAAATATATAGATGAAGTAAAACGTATGAAAATAGATTTACTTCCACCTGATATTAATAACTCTCTTTTAGAATTTTCTGCAATCGAACGTGATGGAAAAGATGTTATTCTTTTTGGACTTGGTGCAATTAAGGGTGTAGGCTCAGCTGCACTTGAAGCAATGATGGTTGAACGTAGAAATGGTAAATTTAAAGATGTAAAAGATTTTGTGAATAGAATTGATTCTCAAAAGATGAATAAAAGAGTTTTAGAGTCACTTACAAAAGCTGGTTCATTTGAAAGTTTTGGATATTCACGTCGAGCAATTTTAGAACAAGTTGAAACAATTGTATTAACGGCACAAGAGGCTAAACGTGCAAAACAGATGGCTGAAAACTCTCTTTTTGGAGATAGTGATGAATTAACATCAATTGATATAAACATAGATAAACTTACTGAGTATGATTTAACACGACTTTTAGAACTTGAAAAAGAGTCACTAGGAATATATGTTTCAGGACATCCATTGGATAGTTTTAGAGAAGAATTAGATGAACTTAACTATACACTTTCTAGTGATATTGATACACTAGCTGATGGTTCTACTGCAATAATTGTTGGAAAAGTTGAAGAAGATGGCGGTATAGTTTCAAAAACTAGTAAAAAAGGAAATAAGTTTGGAATCATAACGCTAATGGATTATCATGGTAGTATTGAGTTCATGGTATTCTCAGATATACTTGAAGATTTACAGAAAAAGAAACTTCTAGGAGAACTTAAAGAGCCAATAGCGTTTAGTATTCAAATTAGGAAAGATGATCAGTTTACTAGGATTAATGCTAAAAAGATTTTAAAGCTAAAAGATGTAAATAAGCAGAAAGTAAAATCAAGAGTAGAAGAAAAACCACAACTTCCACTCACTATACACATTGCACTTAATAGTGATACTTCAATATTAGAAGAGATTTTTTATCTTGTAAAATCATATCCTGGTAAACGTGAATTAAAGTTATGTATTACTTCAACACTACAAAATATATTGATAGAATCAAAAATGAAAGTAAATGACGCAGTTATAGATAAACTCAAAGAGATGAAGTTAGAAGTTGCATAATTCTTAATTAAGAGAGACGAAAGAGTTTTTTGTTATACTGGAATTTTAAAAACACACTAATAACATTTTATTTTCATCTATCTATTTATGAGATATAAAATATTATGAAAATGGTACTAATGAATATTTTTAGAATAGATAGAGAAATCTTGAATGAGGTTAAGACAGTAGCTACTAAATGGCAAACACTGATTGAAGGTGAGCGTGAACAATTAGAGAAAGAGTTTCATGCAACTATGGATCGTATGTTAAAAAATCCAATTAATAAAATTTTTTTAATAGAATTACTAGATCAAAGTTTTCGTTCTTTTGATAATAAGAGAGTCGCTAATCAGTTAGAGTTTTTGTTTAATAAGTACAATGATATTGACTTTTTCACATTATTTGAGGATTTACTTATTTGGGCATTTCGTCACATTGGTGTTTATCTACCTGAGTTTTCAATACCAATATTTATTAAATATCTTAGAGGGTATGTCAAAAATGTTGTAATTCAAGGAGAGTTGACTACGTTGATTAGGCATATTAAAAGACGTAAATCTGAGGGTACACGTGTTAATATAAATATAATTGGTGAAATTGTTTTAGGTGAAGATGAAGCAAGTGATCGTATCAATAAATATATTGCAGCATTAGAACATCCTGACATTGATTATATATCTATAAAAATATCTACAATTTTTTCACAGATTAATACATTAGCTCATATTTGGAGTGTTAATCAAATATCTAAACGACTTGAAAAAATTTATTCTGCTGCTATGAAAAATATTTATATTGATAGAAATGGTAATAGAACAAATAAATTTGTTAATCTTGATATGGAAGAGTATAAAGATTTTTATCTTACTATTGATGTTTTTATGAATACATTATCTAAAGATAAATTTTTATCTCTTTATGCTGGAATAGTTGTTCAGGCCTATCTCCCAGATACTCTAAAACAGGTACAAAGACTTACTGCTTGGGCAATTGAGCGTGTAAAAAAAGGTGGTGCACCTATTAAAATACGCCTTGTTAAAGGAGCTAATCGTGAAATGGAGCTTACAGAAGCTAGTTTAAGGGGATGGCCTTGTGTTACGTATAATGAAAAAAAAGATACCGATGCAAACTTTAAAGTTATAATGAATTATCTTATAAATCCAGAGTTTGCATCTTCAGTTCATACTGGTATTGCATCACATAATCTTTTTGACCACGCTCTTGGGATATTGTTAGCACGTAAGCGTGGTATGGAACATTGTTATAGTGCGGAGATGCTTGAGGGGATGAGTGAAACTGCTTATAAGCTTTTAAAAAAAGATGGTGTTAACGTAGTTTTATATGCTCCAATAGCTACACGAAAAACATTTAATAATGCAATCGCTTATCTAGTTAGACGTTTTGATGAGAATACTGCTAAACAGAATTTTTTACGGCATAGTTTTAATCTACATGCTAATTCTAAAGCATGGCAGATACTTCTTAAAAGTTACGATGATTCTTTGAGCGCTATATCTAAACTTCATTTTGAACCATTTAGAAAGCAAAATAGGATGGATAGCATCATAGATATAGATAAGGATTTAAAGTCATATAGTTATGAATCAGAGAGTGATACTGACTTTGTTTTATTTAACAATCAGATATGGTTAGAAAATATAGTTAAGAAATGGAAAGATATAGGTTTATCTGGTGGTTATCATGCTTCATCTGTTATTGGTGGGAAAAATATTCAATCTGTAGATGTAGTTGAGGTAATAGATAAATCACAATATCATGAAAAAATAACTGTTGGTAGTTATATGAGAGTTTCAGCTGAAAATATAAAATTAGCTACTCAGGTTGCAAAAAAAGATATTGATGGTTGGAGAAATCTTACAGCTATTCAAAGGCAAAAGGTTCTGATGAATGTTGCAAATGAAATTCGTAAATCTAGATCAGATTTAATAGGTATTGCAGCAGCAGAGGTTGGAAAAGTTTTTAGCGAAACGGATGTTGAAGTTTCAGAAGCAATAGATTTTTTGAATTTTTATCCATATAGTGTAGAAAAAATTAATAATTTAAGCGGTGTAGAGACTTCTGGTAAGGGAGTAGGATTAGTCGTTAGCCCTTGGAACTTTCCTATTGCCATTGCAACGGGTGGAATTGCTGCTGCTTTGGCATCTGGTAATACTGTAATATTAAAACCAGCTTCGCAGGCAGTTTTGAGTGCATATAGGCTTTGTGAATGTTTTTGGAATGGTGGTGTTAGTAAAAACAGTTTGCAATTAGTTATTTGTGATGGCACAACTGCTGGAAAACATCTAATTACTAATCGCGATATTGACTTTACAATCTTTACAGGAAGCGAGGCTACAGCTTATGATATGCTCAAACTTAGACCAGATATCCATCTAAGTGCTGAGACAGGTGGAAAAGATGCGACAATAGTTACATCAATGGCAGATCGTGAGCAAGCTATCAAAAATGTTGTATCATCTGCTTTTAGTAATTCAGGTCAAAAGTGTTCTGCTACATCACTTTTGATACTAGAAAAAGAGCTTTATGAAGACAAAGAGTTTAAAAGAATGCTTGTGGATGCTGTTTCATCTATTGAAGTTGGTTCTGTATGGGAGTTACATAATCGTGTTGGAACATTATCTTCATTGGTATCTGGAAATCTTTTAAAGGCACTTGAGACTCTTGATGATGATGAAGTTTGGTTAATAGCTCCAAAATATGCTAATGAAGAAAATCCATATATGCTTAGACCATCAATAAGATGGGGAACTAAAGTTGGCAACTTTTGTCATATGAATGAATTATTTGGCCCAGTTTTGAGTGTTATGTGTGCTAATAGCCTTGACGAAGCAATAGATATTGTCAATGCAACTGGTTATGGTTTGACTTCAGGATTAGAGAGCCTTGATGAGAGAGAACAAAAATTGTGGAAAGAAAAAATAATTGCTGGAAATCTCTACATTAATCGTGGAACTACAGGTGCTATTGTTTTTAGACAGCCTTTTGGTGGAATGAGAAAGTCCGCAATAGGCAGTGGTAGAAAAGCTGGCGGACTCAATTATGTTACTCAGTTTATGAATATTGATGCCAGTTTAGAACCAATGCAAAATATAGCTGTAGAAGATTCTTTACTAAAACGTTTTGAACCTTTACTTTTAACTTCAGAATTTAAAAATGAATTAAAAAGCTGTTTAAACCTTCTTTCATTATTTGCTCAGGTTAATGCAGAAGAGTTTCAACAAGAACATGATTATTCAAATATTAGGGGTGAATCAAATATAACACGCTATTTTGGGGTTAAGAGTACAATTTTAAGACTGAGCAATCAAGATACACTTTTTGAAATAATATGTTCATATTTTTCTGCAAAAATGGCAGGTTCAGATGTTACTATCTCTCTTGATATTGATTACAATAGTAAGTCATTAAAGTGGTTGAAAAAAAATGCTATAAAGTTTTTAGAAGATGATGATCAATTGATTGTAGAAGCAGATGTCACTTTTCTAGGTACGTTTAATCAATATGAGCGTGTACGAATATTAAAACCTACTCTTAGTATGGGTGCTATATATAAAGAAGCTGCAAAAATTGCTAAGCATATAACTACTGAGCCATTTGTTACTCATGGACGTATAGAACTAATGAATTACTATATTGAACAGAGTATTTCAGATAGTTATCATCGTTATGGTAATCTTGGACTTCATGATTTAAAAGGAGAATAAAAATGCAAACACCTATTTTAATATCATTTTTTGCATATATGGTTGTCATGGTTGCAATTGGATTTTATTTTTATTTTAAAACAGATGATTTAAGTGATTATGTTCTTGGAGGTCGAGGTCTAGGACCTGGAGTTACAGCACTTAGTGCTGGGGCATCCGATATGAGTGGTTGGTTGTTACTTGGATTACCTGGTTTAATGTATTCTGATGGGATTGTAGGAAGTTGGATAGCCATTGGATTAATTATTGGTGCATACTTAAACTGGCATTATGTAGCTCAAGTACTTCGTATCTATACACATAAACTAGATGATGCGATAACCATACCTGATTATTTTTCAAATAGATTTGAAGATAGTGGTAATTTTTTACGTATAATGACGGCAATAGTTATTTTACTATTTTATACACTATATACATCTTCCGGTCTTGTAGGCGGGGCAAAACTATTTGAAGCGACATTTGGTCTTGACTATTCAACAGCACTTTTAATTGGAAGTTTTATTATTGTTTCGTATACATTTTTAGGTGGTTATAACGCTGTTAGTTGGACAGATTTCATTCAAGGAATATTGATGATGTTGTCATTAGTTATTACTCCTCTTGTAGTGATAGATAATATTGGAGGCGTAGAAGAGGGATTAAGACTTATCTCCTCTTTTAATCCATCTAAACTTGATATTCTCAGTGGAACTTCTGTTATTGGAATTATTTCCTTAATGGCTTGGGGATTAGGTTACTTTGGTCAACCTCATATATTGGTACGTTTTATGTCTATTCGTCATGATGAACAGATAAAAAAAGCAAAAATAATCGGTATGAGTTGGATGATTCTCTCTATTATTGGTTCTTTAGCAGTTGGTTTTTTTGGTTTTGCTTATCTTCTTGCTGAGGGAATTGAGCTTCAAGATAGTGAGAAGGTTTTTATAACTCTTTCACAACTATTATTTAATCCATGGATTGCTGGCTTTTTACTTGCAGCTATTCTTGCTGCTATAATGAGTACAATTGATTCACAACTTCTTGTCTCTTCTTCTGTACTTACACGCGATATTTATCATGCTATCGTGCGAAATAATGCAACTGATAAAGAGCTTGTATGGGTAGGACGTGTAACTGTGGTTCTTATAGCCATAATTGCATGGTATCTCTCAACTGATAAAAATTCTAGTGTACTTAAACTTGTAGCCTATGCCTGGGCAGGTTTTGGAGCTGCTTTTGGTCCACTTGTTATACTTTCTCTTTATAATAGTAATATAAATAAAGAGGGTGCAATAGCAGGAATTTTTACAGGTTCTATTGTTGTTATAGTATGGAAACAGTTAGAAGGTGGTATTTTTAGTGTTTATGAATTACTTCCAGGTTTTATATTCGCATGGATTGCTATTTTAATTTTTAGTAATTTTGGAGTTAAAAGTTCTAAGAATAGTAAAAATATTTTTGATGAAGTACACCTTAAATTAGGAAAAAAATAAATCATATTAAGGGATATAGATGGAACGACTTGTAATTAAAGTTGGTACTGCTGTTTTAACTAATAATAATCATATTGCTAAAGAGCGTATGATGAATTTAGTTTCAATGATAGCTGAGTTAACTAAAAAATATGATGTTATTTTGGTGACTTCTGGTGCAGTAGCTGCTGGGTATTCAGCTTTAAAGCTTGATAAGAGGAAACAGATAGGTAAAAAAGCACTAGCAGCAGCGGGGCAACCAATACTTATGACAGCATATAAAAAGAAGTTTGATATTTACGATATTGATACAGCACAGATATTATTGACAGAAGATGATTTTGATTCACGAAAACGTACAAAAATGTTTCAAGAGATAATAGATGCACATTTAGAAAACGACATCTTGCCAATTGTTAATGAAAATGATATTACATCTACTCCTGAACAACTTTTTGGAGATAATGATCAATTATCAGCAAACGTAGCTCATGCGACGAACGCTGATTTATTAGTAATCTTAAGTGATATTGATGGATATTATGATAAAAATCCACAAGAGAATGAAGATGCTAAGCTTTATAAGATAATTAATGAATTTTCAGAAAATGAATTAAAAGGTACATCATCACCTAACAATGATTTTGCTACAGGTGGTATTGTAACTAAATTAAAAGCAGCAGATTATCTTATTAAACGAGGACGAAAGGTTTTTTTATGTAGTGGTTTTGACCTTAGTGCAGCAGAGTCTTTCCTTCTTGAGAATAAGCATATAATAGGAACACTGTTTGAACCAAAATAAAATAGCTAATAGTATTTACATAAATTATCTAAAATCGATTCAAATTTTAAGTACCATAAAAAATCTTATAAAATTTAAAAGTATAAAACTCCTCTACTTTTTTTATAAATTATAGAAAAAATAATGGGTAGTAAAATTAAATTAAGCCTTTTGTTATTACATGTGAAGCTTTAGCTTGTTATTACAATGTATAAAAAGTTTGTCAAAAGATTGTGTAAATTTTTTATATAATTATAAATTAAGAGGAAGTAAATGATAAATATTTGTATTAGTGCTATTGCATCAAATGAGGGTAAAACAATACTTACAACTGCACTACTTTACTATTTTAAAAAATCTGTTCGTCCATTTAAAATAGGACCTGACTTCATAGACCCTCAATTTCATAAAAAAGTTTGCTCAACTGATAGTGTGAACTTAGATACTTTCATTATGAAAAAGAGTCAAGTTAAATGGATTTATAATAACTATAGTGATAAAAAAGTATCAATTTTAGAGGGAGTAATGGGATTTTACGATGGTGAGGATAAAGGTTGTAGTGCTTATGGTGTTACAAAACTTTTAAATGTTCCGACAATTTTAATCCTCAATGGTAGTGGAAGTTATATAACTGTTAGTGCAGTATTAAAAGGTCTTAAAAGTTATAAAAAAGATAATACTATTAAAGCTGTTGTTATAAATAAACTAAATTCAGCTGGACATTACGAATTAATAAAAAGACAAATTGAAAAAGATTTTTCAGATGTTAAAGTAGTTGGTTGGATTCAAAATGGATTAGAAACATTGCAAGATACACATTTAGGTTTAGATTTAAATGATTTATCGAAGATTGATAGTATTAGTTATGATGTATTAAAACATATAGATTTAGAAAAAATTGAAAAAATTGGTCGTACAAAAAGAGTAAAAAATATAAAGTATCCATTTAAAAAGCATAAGAAGATAGATAAAAATATAGCTATTATAAATGATGTAAATTTTTCATTTTTGTATTATGATAATCTACAATTTTTAAAAGAGTTATTCAAAAGTGTTGTTTTGATAGATTCAACAAAAGATGAAAAAATTCCAGATAATTGTGACTCTATTTTTATCTGTGGAGGATATGTTGAGACTTACGAGGCTTACAATAGAGTTAAAAATTCTAATAAATTTAAAGAGTCATTAATAGAACACAGCAGGTCAAAAAAAATTTATGCAGAGTGTGCTGGACTTTTGTATTTAGGTAATAGTGTTGATGAAAAGAGAATGAGTTCTATTTTAGATGTAGATTTTACAAAGAATAGAAGATTTGCAAGAATGGGTTATTACTATAATGAAGATAATGTAAAGGGGCATAGTTTTCATTATAGTGATGTTATAGATTTAAATAATGGTAATTCATTTGATATTTTATCTAAAGTTAAAGGTGGTAGTGGAAGAGGTGGGAGTTGGCAAAGTGATAATAAAAAAGTATTTGGAACTTTTTTACACACTATGTTTAGAGGAAATATAAAACTTTTAAAAGGTAGATTTTAATTTAATGCTTAAATTTGAAAATTATAAAAGTTTATTATAAAATTAAATATGGGTGTAAAAACTTTATTAACACTAGAAAAAGCTAACTCACTTTTTAGTCAATATGCTTTTAAGACAATTGAGCCAACAAAAGATGGCATTAGTGATACAACTTATTTAGCTTTTAATTCTGAGGGTAGTCACGTTATTAAGTATTACGAAAATGCTACATATAAAGAGATAGATGCTGAAGAAAGATTATTAGAAAATTTGCGTCATTATGGTTTGAAAGTAAATTTTGTCTTAGCAGAGAATAAAGATAATAAAAGATGGAAGCTATTTAGTTATATAGATGGTAAAAGTATTTTACGCCCTAATTTCTTAGAAATTAGACAGATTGCTATTTTTTTGGCAAAAATGCACATGTTTTGCAAGAGTAATGTGAGCGTTAAAGATGTTTTTGATATAAAAAAAATCAAAGAAGAGTTACAAGTCTTAAAGAGTAAGAATATAAAAATATATCATCAAATAAAAGAGGTTGAAAGAATTAAATTTAGTAAAAATATAGGTATTATTCATGGTGATTTATTTACAGATAATGCAAAGTTTTTATCAAGTAAGTTAAGTGGAGTATATGATTTTGCTAAAGCAGGTAGAGGTAGTTTTATTCAAGATGTTGGAATTACAGCACTAAGTTGGACTTCTGGTAGTTTAGCTAAGAGGGCTTATTTTTTAAAATGTTATAACAGTGCTTCAAAAGTAAAACTTAGTAAAAAAGAGTTAAATAGTGGAATGCGTTTTGGAGCTTTATATTATGCGATGAGTCGTTTTAATGGTAAAAGATTAAATTATAGAGAGTTGTTAAAAAAGTATAGGGATTTAGTATGAAACATGGCGGAAATATTTTTGAATTTGCAAAAAGTTGTGGCTGTAGTGAAAAAGAAGTGATTGATTTTTCATCTAATATAAATCCAAGAACACCAGTATATTCATTTAAGGACGTAAATATTTCACAATATGCTGAACCAACGTATGAAGTTTTACATGAAAAGCTTGCATCTGTATATAAATTAAAGAGTGCTCAAATTGCTCTGTATAATGGTGCATCTAGTGCAATATTTGCTCTTTTTGAGAGATTAAAGTCTAAAGTATCATATCTCTATGCACCACTTTATGGTGAGTATAAACGCGCAGCATCTTTATACTCTAAAGAGATTAAACTTTGTAATCGTTTTGAAGATATTTATGAAATTCCTCCAAAAAAAAGCTTTGTAGTTTTTGTAAATCCTTCAACTCCTGATGGATATTATTATGATTTAGAGAAACTGTTTAGAATTTGGAAACAGCAAAAGTGCGATGTGCTAATTGATGAATCGTTTTTGCCATTTAGTTCTAAAAAAAGTGTTAGAAAATTAATCTTAAAAAATAAAAATATTTATATTGTTCAATCACTTAGTAAAATTTATGGTTGTGCTGGTATTAGGATAGGTGCTCTATTTTCAGATGAAAAAAATATTGAAGTTTTGCAAAAACGTCAAGTTGCTTGGGGATTATCTAGTTTAGATGTTTCGTTTATGTTAGTGGCATTATCTGATGAGAAGCATTTGAGAAAAAGCAGTCGTTGGATGGAGAAAAGAAAAACTCAGTTAGAAAAAATATTATATGATAGTGGACTGTTTTCAAAAATATATGATTCTGAAGCAAATTTTGTCTTAGCTAAACTAGCTATTTTAGATGCACAAGCTTTTCAACAAAAGCTAATGCCATATAGAATATTAATTAGAGATTGTACTAGTTTTGATTTTTTAGATAGTAGTTATGTTAGATTTGCTCTTAAAGATAAACATTCACATAAAAAATTAAAAAAGGCACTTAATGCACTCACTTAGTATATTTGGAACATCTTCAGATGCTGGAAAGTCAACAATAGCATTTGTTATCACCTACCTTTTAAAAAAGCGCGGAATTAATGTAGCACCATTTAAAGCTCAAAATGTCTCCAATAACTCAAGTGTATGTGATGAGAGTGGTGAGATTGCTCAGCCTCAATTTTTTACAGCTGAATCTATTTCACTTAGAACCACACCTGATTTTAATCCTATCCTTTTAAAATCAGGAAGAGGATATGGTGCTTCTTTGATTGTAAATGGATGTAGTGTAGATGAACAAAGTGTGCAAGAGTATTATAAAAATATTGATACTCTAAAACCGGTCGTTAAATCTGCATTTCAAAGATTGCAAAGTAGTTATGAAATGATTGTAGCAGAGGGTGCAGGCTCACCTGTTGAATTAAATTTGATGCAAAAAGATTTATCAAATATTTATATAGCAGATACATTTAATACAAAAATTGTTTTAGTAGCAGACATTGAGCGTGGTGGGGTATTTGCTTCTATTTGGGGTGTTTATAATCTTTTACCACTTAAATTACAGAAAAATGTAATAGGTGTAATTATTAATAAATTTCGTGGAGAACTGAGTCTTTTTGATGAGGGTGTTAAAATTATTGAGAATCGTTTTGGACTTAATGTCTTAGGTGTAGTGCCATGGAAACCTTTTAACTTAGGATTTGAAGATAGCCAATCAATAATGGGTTATACACAAGATACTAAAGATTGTATCGTGAGAGTAGGTATAATTAAATTGCCTCATATTAGTAATTTTACAGATTTTGAACCACTTGTTGTTGATCATGAGGTTGAAGTTTTATTTATAGATTCCATATCACAAATTCATGGGTGTGATGTTTTGGTAGTGCCTGGGACTAGGCGTACAATTGATGATTTACTATGGCTTAGAGAAAATGGTTTTGAGGATGCTATTAAAGGTTTTAGAGGTACTATTATTGGTATTTGTGGTGGTTACGAGATGATGTTTGAAAAAATTATTGATGCTAATAGTGTTGAATCTGAGATAAAAAGTGTTGATGCCTTTGGACTTATTGACGGTGTAGTTGAGTTTAAGGAGGATAAAAAAGTTAAAAAAGGAAAGTATCAGCTATTTGGAATGGAGCTTAATGGTTATGAGATTCATCATGGTGTCGCCTCTTCCATAGGTGTTAAAAAAGATAATTTTTACGGTACATTTTTGCATGGGCTTTTTGATAATGATGAATTTAGAGTAGATGTTTTTAAACAGTTTGGATACAAAGGTTTTAATTTCACAGAGTATAAAAAGAGTAAAATTGAGAGCTATACAGATGAGATTAGTAAAGTTATTGATATTGACACAATTATAAATGAGTTAAAGAAATGAGTATAGCACTTTTAGCCTACATAATAGATAGGTTGTTTTCAGAGTTTAATTTCATTCGTCATCCTATTGAGATATTTGGTGACTTTATAACATGGTTTGAAAAGTTCTTTTATAAAGATAGCATTTTGCGTGGGGTAATTCTAATTTTGTCTTCTATATTTATCTTTGGCTCATTAGCTTTGTTAGTAGAAACGGTAGTATCTACATTTAATCCATTTATTGAAGTTGTCACTTTAGGTTTTTTCTCTTCAATGTTTTTAGCACATTCAATGTTATATCAGTCTGTACAAAATGTGGCAGACTCAAATGAGCCACAACGTGAAGTTGCGATGATAGTTAGCAGAGATACTAAAGAGTTAACTAAAAGTGAAAGTTATAAAGCAGCAATTGAGAGTTATGCTGAAAATTTAAGTGATGGAGTTATTGCACCTCTTTTTTTTCTTTTACTATTTGGTTTTAGCGGAATAGTTGTTTATAAAGTTATTAATACATTGGATTCGATGGTTGGCTATAAAACAGAGCGTTATATTAATTTTGGAAAAGTCTGTGCAATTACTGATGATGTTGTTAATTTTATTCCCTCTCGCATTAGCGCTTTTTTGATAGCACTACTATTTTCTTCTCGTAGAAGTTTTGCTTATGCAACTTACGCAAAAGGACATGAGAGTCCAAATGCTGGTTATCCAATTTCAGCGATGGCTCTATCTTTAGGGGTTAGTCTAGGTGGACCAACTAGCTACTTTGGTAAGATAAAAGAGAAGCCATATTTTGGAGATGGTAGAAAAGAGATTAAGAAAGATGATGTTTTTAGAGCATTGGCATTTCGTAATAGAATAGATGTTTTTATAATAATATTATTAGGTTTTGGGAGTTTTTATGGAGTTTAGGCAAGAAGATGTAGATAATTTATTAACTATTATGAAAAATAGAAGAGATGTAAGAGGTAATAGATTTTTAAATAAACCTATTGAAAAAGAGAAAATTGATTTGATTTTAGAGGCTGCTCTAACAGCTCCATCTGTTGGTTATTCTCAGCCATGGGAGTTTATTTTGATTGATGATACTGAAAAAAAAGATGAAATATTTAATATTTATGAAGTAGAAAATGAAAAAGCAAAATCTATTTTTGAGCATAGACCGATGTACGAACATTTGAGACTTGAAGGAATTAAAGATGCTCCATTAAATATTGCAGTTCTTTACGAAAATACAAAAGAGGATGTACTTGGTAAAACATCTATGAGTAAGATGGGAGAATATAGTGTTGTCTGTGCAGTGCAAAATATGTGGTTAATGGCACGTGCATTAAACATTGGTATGGGTTGGGTTAGTATTTTAGATGAGAAAAAAGTAATTAAAACAATTGGTGCGACTGATAAACATAAACTGGTAGCTTATATTTGTTTAGGTTATGTTAATTACTTTTTATCTGAACCTGAGCTTAAAATATTAGGTTGGGAAAAGCCAAAAGAAGTAAAAAGTTTTATTTCATATAATATTTACAATAAATAATTAATTTTGTATTAAAATTAAGATTTATTTATGGTATTATTGCAATAATATTTTTTAAAATATAAAATAAAATAATACTTTAAAGGTTTTTAATGAATCGTCGTCAGGCACTAAAAACAATTGGTTTATCTCCTGTTGCAGCTACAATGCTGCTAGGCACAAGTAGTGCCATTACACCAGCATTCGCTAGCTCAGATGCAAAAGGTAAAATTGTAATTGTTGGCGGTGGAACTGGTGGGATTATTGCTCTAGCACGTCTACATAGAGCTTTGAGTAATCCAGATATTACTATTATTGCTCCAAATGAGACACATATTTATCAGCCTGGGCAGGTATTTATGGCAGCTGGTTTATATGATTATAGTGATATAACAAGAGATAACAAAGATTTTATTCCAGATGATGTTGAGTGGATAAAAGATGAAGTATCAGAGTTTGATCCAGATAATAATAGAGTTATAACACGTGCAGGACAAGAGGTTAAATATGACTATCTTGTTGTAGCTACAGGAATTGAGTATAAGTATGAACACATTAAAGGTCTTAGTATTGATGATATTGGTAAAAATGGAATCTCTAGTGTTTATTTGAATAATCCTGAAGAGGGAACGACAGAAGGTGGAAGTTTAACTTGGGATTGGTTTAATTATATTAAAGATGACGCAAAAGCTGGTAAAAAACCACGTGTAATTTGCACGCAACCTGGAACACACATTAAATGTGGTGGAGCACCTCAAAAAATTCTTTATCTATCTAATGATAATTTAAGAAGAGATGGTCTAACTGCTGACTTTACCTTTGCTACTGCTAAAGGTAAACTTTTTGGTTTACCTGAAATAGAGGCTTCATTAAAAGAGGTTCAAAAAGGATATGGGAATATTACAAATAAATTTGGACATGATTTAAAAGAGATAGATGTTAAGAATAAAATAGCTACATTTTCTCATAAATACTCAATTAAGGGTGAATATGATGAAGATTTAGAAGAGTATGATATGATTGAAAAAGAGGCAATTGTAAAACTTGAATATGATTATATTCACATTGTACCTCCAATGGGTGCACATGAACCACTTGCTAAATCAAAACTTAGTTGGAGTAAAGGAAACTCAAAAGGTGAGTTAGAAGTAGATAGAGAGACTCTGCAACATAGACGTTATAAAAATGTATTTGGTATAGGTGATATTTGTGCAGTTCCTTTTGGAAAAACAGGGGGTAGCGCACGTCATCATGGTCCAATTATGGTAGGAAATTTAATATCTCAAATGGAGGGTAAAGAGCTTACAGAGAAGTTTGATGGATATACTGTTTGTCCTCTTAAAACAGAATACGGAAAAATTATTTTAGCTGAGTTTAACTATCATGGATTAGCACCTACATTTCCAATAGATCCAGCAGTACCAAGGTATACATGGTGGGTATTTGATTTATATGCACTTGTTCCAATGTATTGGCATCTTATGTTGCGTGGATTAATGTAATCCACGCTAAATAGTAACTATTTAACTTTATTAGGTATTATATTTTGGATGCTAATAATTATTACAGTAGTTACTGTTAATATTAAAACCCCATTAATTAAAAAGTCCATTTTGTACTCCTTATTTTAATTTATATAATCTATATAGTCTATTTTGCACCTCTTAGTTTAATCTATATAACCCATATAGTCTATTATATAATAATATTATTATGTTTGTCAAGTATATTATTATAGTATCAAGTTTATTATAATTTATCTCTAATCTTATTATAATGAGGAGCGATATATAATTGCATGAGAATGTGAGTTTCTAGCTTGTGTTATAGTTAAAAAGTTTTATTATAGGTGTTCATAAACAATGAAATACAAAAGATTTAAAGAGAATATTAATTTTGCGGGTTATAAAAATAAAGAGTTTGCTAAACTCCTTGGTATTTCTCAACAGAGTATTACTAATTACTCTAAAAAGGGAGTTCCTCGTAATTCGGCACTTATATCGGAACTTCTAGCTACATTGCGTTATAACGGTATAGATATTGATTCTATAATAAAAAAATATTTAGATGAATCTAATACAGATTAGAAATATAAAGGTGCACTAAGAATGGTACTTATGATAGATAATTACGATAGTTTTACATATAATATAGTGCAGTATTGTAAAGAACTTGGTGCTGATTTGAAAATTATTCGTAATGATGAGCTGACTATTACTGAGATAGAAGCTTTAAACCCTGAAAAAATTATTATCTCTCCTGGACCTGCTACACCTAATGAAGCTGGTGTTAGTTTGAAGTGTGTTGAATATTTCTCTGACAAGATTCCAATTCTTGGAATCTGTCTTGGACATCAGACAATCGCACAAGTTTATGGTGCTAAGGTTGTGCGTGCAACAAATATGATGCATGGTAAAACTTCTATAATAGATAAAAAAGTTGATACTCCTATTTTTAAAGATTTACCAGATCACTTTATTGCAACACGTTATCACTCGCTGGTTGTTCAAAAGGATGAACTTCCTTTGCAGATAATTCCAACAGCATATAGTGCAGATGATGGTGAGATAATGGCACTTGAAATAGAGAATAAACAAGTTTATGGTGTACAGTTTCACCCTGAATCTATTATGAGTGAATATGGACATGAGATGATTGATAATTTCCTAAAACTATGAATAAAAAATTAGGTATTTTACTTTTTATAAATGCCATAATTTTACTTTTAATATCAAATCAGCTCTCAATTAGTTTTCATGAGAGCGAACTATTTTTTAATTCTCATTCAGCTTTATCTTACATTGTAAGAGCATTTAGCACTGTTTTTGGTCAAAATGACATAGCAATTCGCCTTCCTATGATTATTTTTCATCTTTTGAGTGTCTATTTGTTACATGAAATAGCAAAACCGATACTAATAAATGAAAAAGAGCGTATCTATATGGTGGCTATTTTTGTAATATTACCTGGTGTGATTAGTGCATCTCTTCTTGTCAATGCTGCAGGACTTGTAATATTCCTTACGCTTTTGTATCTATATGAGAGAGAAAGAAATGAGCTATTTTCATATTTTATTTTGGCTTTAATACTTTTTGTAGATTCTGCATTTGCTATGTTGTATTTGGCTCTTTTTATACATGCACTTTATGAAAAAAAATCACATTTTGCAGTAATGATGCTAACACTTTTTGTAGCATCTATGTTAATTTTTGGATTTGATACTGGTGGAAAACCTAAAACATACTTTTTAGATACATTTGCAATTTATGCAGCTATCTTTTCTCCACTGCTTTTTGTATATCTTTTTTATACACTGTATCGTATACTTATGAAGGAGAAAAAAAGTTTACTTTTTTTTATTGCAATATCTACCCTTATTTTCTCATTTTTATTATCATTTCGTCAACGTATCCCTATTGAATCCTTTGCCCCTTTCCTAACTATATCGATGCCACTTGTTGCCCAGATGTTTTTACGTAGTTACTATATTAGATTAAAAGAGCATAGAGCGTTTTATAGAAATTCATTGATGATTGTTATGGGTACGTTAATATTTAGCTCTTTAATAATTATTTTTAATCCTCTATGGTACCACTTAATTAAAAACCCTGATAAACATTTTGCTAGAAATCATCATATTGCAAAAGATTTAGCTCATGAATTAAAAAATATTGGCATTAACAATGTTAGAATTGAAGATAAAAGAATGACTCAAAGACTCAGATTCTATGGTATTGGTAGTAAAAATGATTATATGTTAAGCAATACAGATGTACCAAACTCACAAAAACTTACGATTCGATACATGGGCGCTAATGCAGGAGATTATTATATTTTAAAATAAAGTAGCATGTCCCCTTTATTTCCTTTATTTCCCTTTATTCTATCTGCTTATTTTCATCACTTGTAAATCGGATAGTTAATTGTACATCTTTTGGATTTTTTTCTTTTGGTCTACCTGCATTTCTACTATTCAAAATCATCCTTATAAGTAATTATTAAGCTTTATTATATACCAGTCATAAATTAATTTAAATTATAATCATGCTAATCAATTATTATAATAGAAATGCATTTAAAAGCAAATGAATATGATGGTCTGATGAAAAAAAGGATAATTATGTCTACAATGAAAAAACTCAAAAAAAAGCTAAAAAAAGAAACTACTCTAAATCAAAAACTTAGTGATGAAATCATTGAATATCATAATGATGTAATCTTCTTAGATGAATACAATTTTTCACTAGAGCAAGAAAACACTCTTTTAAAGAAAAAGGTTGCACAATATGAAGAGATTTATTTAAAAGATACCAAAAGTGAGTTTGATAAACATCTACAAGCTATTATGATAGAAGTTGGAACTATCAAAACAGTAATAAAATACTAAATTATTCTAGGCAAAAAAATATTTTGATATAATTAAGAAAAAAGAGGTGGGTCATGCCAGAAATAAGTAGATTTTTAGGAATAAAAATTTTTATGTATTTTAATGAACATAACCCTCCCCATTTTCATGTTGAATACAATGAATATAAAGCTTCTATAGATATCAAAACATTTGGTGTTATGGAAGGCAAAGTACCTTCTAAAGTTTTAGGACTTGTAGTTGAGTGGGCGTAAGACCATCAATCTGAGTTATTTCAAAATTGGGAAGATATTAAAGCGACTGGCGAATACCATAAAATTGACCCTCTAGTTTAAGGAATTTAGATGTTAAGTATATTGAAAGCTAATTATGAAAATGAGTATAAAATACTATTAGAATTTAGTGACCACAAAAAAGGTGAAGTTGATTTAAAAGACTTTATTATTAATGGAAAAATAAAACTATTTAAAGAGTTAGAGAACATAGAAAAATTTAGACAGTTTCAAGTTGACTATACTTTAAAATGGAATGACGACTTAGACTTGGCACCTGAATACCTTTACTTTAAAGCCTTTGAAAATGACAGTAGTCTTAAAAATAAGTTTCATGAATGGGGTTATGTTTAACATCTAACAAAACCTTGGAACTAATAAATTTTCTTTGAAAACCTATATTCAAGTCAAACGTTATCTCGGACGCTATGCGACCGAGATAACGGGCGTACGGGTTAAACACCCGCGCCTCCGTTATGCCCTAAAATAAAATGAACAGAAATATTCAAGTATCTTTTGATAATAAAATTAATGGCTACATTATTAGAATGCCGGAGTTTATTAGTTTAAATTCGATTGAAGAGTGGACACACAAATTTGAACTAGATTTGAAGACCTTGCCATTGGATCAGAGAGTAGTAATGCTTATTGATACAAATAAGCATGAATTCGAGTCGATACAATGTTTAAAAAACTTGCGTGAATTTTTCACTTCTAGTTCTTTTATTCAATCTAATATTGTAAAAGTAGCGTTTGTACGACCCAAAAGTTATGGAGAACCTCATGTTAAATCAGATTTTGAGGCATATTTCGAGAGTGTTGAAGAGGCATATAAATGGTTAGAAGGGTGAGTGTAATGGTTTAGCTCCGAAAATGGCATAACAACTCAACTTTAACGTTATGAAAAGGGGACAGGCTCAATGGCGTTAAGTTTACCATCCCTAATTTCACGTACTTCTAGAACCCTAAGAAACAACCTTTTTCTTCCTTTTTTGGAAATTTACACTCTTAATACCTTTAGTTATTTTTCCTTCATTTGGGCTAGGTCTTTCATAATGTCTATTAGGACGGATAGCCACTGTATTAGTTTTCAAAAGTTTATAAATTTTTTCAATTATTTCACCTACATCTCCTTCAAAGTAAAAGAGTTCACATTGAGCCTGTCCCCCTTTACTCCTTTACCTGTCCCTTTTACCTTACTTCATTTTACTCTTTATAGTAGAAAAATGCGAAAAGGTTACGATTCGATACATGAGCACAGATGTAGCCGACTATTCTGTTACCAGAATTCCCAAATAGCAATTTATAAGCTCAAGCTTATATTTTTTATAATCTTTATGATGCTACAATTTTGCCAAATTTTTTTAAAGGGGTTGCAATGGCACAAAGAGCGATTCGTGAATACGACGGAAAAGCTATCTTTGCAAAACATTGGGAAGAGTATTTCAGTGGTTTCCATTATGGTTTTAAATCAGTTATGGTTGCAAGTGGAAAAGAGTTATTAGAAATCGCTGGTAATCATGGATTTGAGTGGTTAAAACAAGAGCCTTTGGTTGCAAAACCAGATATGCTTTTTGGAAAACGTGGTAAAAACGATTTAGTTCTTTTTAAAGATAAAAAGCCAGGTGATGTCTCTTTAGAAGTTGCGGCAAAATGGATTGATGAAAAAATTTCTCATGAGACAATTTTACTTTCAGGTCAAAAGGGACAACTTACTCATTTTGTAGTTGAGCCATTTACTCCACACTCTCAGACACAAGAATATTATATTTCTGCTACAACAGTTGGTGAAGATGATGTCCTTTATATGTCGGCTGAGGGTGGTATGGAAGTTGAAGAGGGCTGGGAAGAGAAAGTTAATGAAGTAACTATACCTATTAACATGAATGACGCTGATATGGAGCATTTAATTCGCGCTAATATTCCTGAGGGAATTCCTGAAATAAATAAAGAGCGTTTCATCTCTTTTGCTGAGCAGTTTTATAAATTTTATCGTGATATGAATTTTGCATATTTAGAAATTAATCCAATTGTAATGGTTGAGAATGATATGCATATTTTAGACCTTGTAGCTCGCTTAGATGATACAGCTGGTTTTATGATGGGTGACAAATGGGGAGATGTATCTTTTCCTACTGCTTTTGGAATGGAAGATCAATCTCCTGAAGAAAAAGCAATTGCAGATGCTGATTCAAAATCAGGTGCTTCACTTAAACTTACAATTTTAAATCCAATGGGTCGTATCTGGACTATGGTTGCTGGTGGTGGTGCTTCAGTTGTTTACGCTGATACTATTGCTGATTTGTCCGGAAATGTTAAGGATTTAGCAAACTATGGTGAGTATTCAGGTGGTCCAACTACTGGCGAGACAAAATTTTATGCTGAAACTATTTTTGACCTTATGACTCGTCATAAAGATCCAGAGGGTAAAGATAAAATTTTAATTATCGGTGGAGCTATTGCTAACTTTACCGATGTTGCTAAAACATTTACTGGGATTATTCAGGCATTTGAAGTTTATGCAGATAGATTAAAAGCGCATAATACTAAAATTTATGTACGACGCGGGGGACCTAACTTTGAGATTGGTCTTAAAAATATTGAAGAAGCGGCAAAAAAACTTGGTTTGTTCATCGAAGTTTATGGCCCACAAACGCACGTTACTGATATTGTGCGTATGGCATTAGAGAAGTAGGGAGAAGAATATGGGTGCATTATATACAAAAGAAACACAAGCGATTTTTTGGAATAACAATAAAAGCGCAATTCAGAGAATGCTTGATTATGATTATGTAATTCAAAGAAGAACTCCATCAGTTGCGGCGATTGTTGCTCCAACTTCTGGAAATAAATTTGAAAAATTCTTTTTCGGTCCTGATGAAGTTATGGTTCCAATCTTTCGTACAACTACAGATGCTGTAGATGCTCATAAAAATGCAGATGTACTATTAAACTTTGCATCATTTCGTACAGCTTATGATGTTACAATGGAAGCAATAGACATTAAGGGACAATTTAAATCTATAATGGTTACAGCAGAGGGTATTCCTGAGCGTTTGGCTCGTAAAATGAATCAAGCTGCACGTGATGCTGGTGTTACTGTAATTGGACCTGCAACTGTTGGTGGAATAGTTCCTGGTGCATTTAAAATTGCAAATGTTGGTGGAACAATTGAAAATATTGTTAACTCTAAACTTCATCGCGCTGGTTCTTGTGGACTTGTAACTCGTTCAGGTGGACTATTTAACGAACTTTCTAACATCATTTCAATTAATGCTGATGGTATTGCTGAGGGTGTTGCTATTGGTGGTGATAGATTTGTCGGTTCTGTTTTCATCGATAATTTACTTAGAATGGAAAGTAATCCAGAAGTAAAATATATGGTTCTTTTAGGTGAAGTTGGTGGTACTGAAGAGTATAAAGTAATCGAAGCTATAAAATCTGGAAAAATTAAAAAACCAGTTATTGCATGGTGTATTGGTACAATTGCTAAGCACTTTAGTAGTGGTGTTCAATTTGGTCATGCTGGTGCTTCTGCTAATGCTGATGCTGAGACTGCATCTGCAAAAAACAGAGCAATGGCTGAAGCTGGTATCTATGTACCAGATAGCTTTAACGATTTACCAGGAAAAATCAATGAAGTATATACAAAGCTTCTAAGTGATGGTACTATTAGTGAGATTCCAGATATTGAAGTTCCTATTATTCCTGAAGATTATTCAAAAGTTGCAAAATCTGGAAAAATTCGTAAATCAAAAGAGTTTATCTGTACAATTTCTGATGATCGTGGTGAAGAAGCTACATATGCGGGTCATCCAATTAGTTCAGTTGCAACTCCAGATACTGGTTTTGGTCTTGGTGACGTTATATCATTATTATGGTTTAAAAAACGTTATCCTAAATGGGCAACAGATTATATTGAAACTGTTTTAAAAACTGTTGCAGATCATGGTCCTGCTGTGAGTGGAGCGCATAATGCAAAAGTTACAGCTCGTGCTGGTAAAGATGTTGTAAGTTCACTTGTAACTGGACTTTTAACAATTGGACCACGTTTTGGCGGTGCTATCGATGATGCAGCGAGATATTTCAAATATGCAAATGACAATGCAATGACTCCAAAAGAGTTTATGGCATATATGAAAAAAGAGGGTAAACCAATTTCTGGAATTGGTCATCGTATCAAATCTGTTCGCAATCCAGATTTACGTGTAAGTGGATTAAAGAAATTTGCATCAGAAAATTTTCCAGCAACTCCGCTTCTTGATTTTGCATTAGAAGTTGAAAAACTTACTACATCTAAAAAAGATAACTTAATTCTTAACGTTGATGGTACTATTGGAATTTTGATGGTAGATATGTGGAGAGCATTAGGATATTCTGAAGATGAGATTGATGGTTTCATTGAAGCAGGTGCATTAAATGCGTTCTTTATAGTTGGACGTTCAATTGGATTTGTTGGACATATTTTAGATGAAAAACGTTTAGGAATGCCAATGTATCGTCATCCAATGGACGATATTTTATATAATGTAGAAAAAGCAGAAGAATTATAATAATATAATGAGAAAAGCTTTTACCATGATAGAACTTGTGTTCGTCATGGTAATCATAGCAATTCTAGCGTTTCTAGCTATTCCAAATTTTGAACAAAATAGAATTCGTCTGGCTGCTGAACAGTTAGTATCACACATAAGATATACACAACACTTGGCACTAATCGATAATAAATTTCAACCTATATCAAATAATGTTGCTGATATTATTGAGAATAAGCGTCCTCAATATTGGTATAAAGCTAGATGGCAATTAGTTTTTGGAAGATCAGTTGCTAGTAATAATGAATGGTCATATTCTATTTTTTCTGATTCTCCATTAAGTGTTAATCCAGATGAATATGATGGTAGACCAAGTATAACTTTTGGTGAACTTGCTTTAAATCCAACAAATAGAAATCAATTTATGAGTGGAGGACATGCTTCAGGAAATTTTGCATGGGATGATTCTAGAGCTACAAAAAGTTTAAATATTGGTAACGAGTATGGAGTTAGAGGACTTTTTAGAAACGCAAATTGTGGTGCAAATAGAATTGCATTTGACTATCTAGGTAGACCTATAATAGGAGATATGTCAAATGATGCATCTGCCACTTCAGCAATGTTACAAAATCAATGTGTATTTATTTTATGCTCTGTTGATATTAACCCGTGTACAGGTATACAGGTACAAATTGCGATAGAACCAGAAACTGGTTATGCACATATACTCTAAAGTATTATTCAAAAATATAATTTAAGTAAAATTTCATAATAAAACTCTTGACAATATAAGTAAATTCCCCTATAATTCCCGTCCACAAACGAAGACGGCCTGAGGGTTTCAGGGAGCGTAGTCAAGTTTGAGATGATCTTTGAAAACTAAGTAGAGAGAGACAATGGGTTT
>Ga0316207_10000751_pt1 | contig 46412 bp, 51 predicted proteins | sample 6weekpyrite_MG_FD_204943 | JGI IMG/M metagenome (GOLD analysis project Ga0316207, IMG submission 204943) | Microbial mat bacterial communities from mineral coupon in-situ incubated in ocean water Damariscotta River, Maine, United States -... | ecosystem: Environmental > Aquatic > Marine >... | reverse complement strand
GTACAGTAAAATGGTTTAACGAGTCTAAGGGTTTTGGTTTTATCGCCCCTTCAGACGGTAGTGCTGACGTATTCGTTCACTTCTCTGCAATTAACTCAGAAGGTTTTCGTACACTGGCTGAAGATCAGGCAGTAAACTACGAAGTAGAAAGTGGTCCTAAGGGTCCACAAGCTAAGAACGTAACAGTCGCTTAATTTGTTTAAGTCTCTGTAAGAAAGCCCGCCCATTGGCGGGCTTTTTTTTGCATATTTGTAACTAACAAACAACGCACCATCAGAGATACCTGTCACTTTTGACGATTTTATTGCATAAAATCAAGGCGCCGACATATCATTCCTCATGTCGTCTAACACTATAGAATGCCGTCAGTGACTGGACGATGCCGAATTCCAATCGTGCGGTAGGTGGTAGGTTGGTTACTCACAGAAGCCATTGGGTTCATTGTGAGCCCCCTAACCGTCGTCCCGAAGGCTCAGGGCGACCCATAAATACACAAATAAGCCGTATCTTCGGCGACGTTTACGTTGAATGAGCTGTTGGCATCCACTTCAAATGACTCGCCCACCTGATAGGTTACCTCGGACGCGTCGGCGGATAACTTGATCGTCAGCGCGCCACTGACGATGGTCATCGTTTCCCTTTCGGCAGTATTAAAAACGTATTCACCGGGTGCCATTACGCCGACAGTAGCGGGTAGTGTGCTGGTCTGAAAGGCAATCGATTTTACCTTTCCGTCAAAGTATTCATTGGTATCAAACATCGTGGTTCTCTCTAGTTAATGTAAATTAGGCTTTTGTCGGTGTCACAAGGCTTGCGCAAAGTTTGGCTTGTTTACGCGCGGTGTCAGTATTACCGGCATAACTGAGCGCCACGCCCATGCGCCGGCGGGTAAAAGCCTCAGGCTTACCGAATAGACGCAAGTCGGTTTGAGGTAATGCCAGCGCCTGTTCAATATTATTAAAGGCAATGCCCTGTTCATCCATATTGCCATAGATCACGGCACTGGCGCCGGGTGTTAGCAGTGCAGTGGAGACAGGCAAACCTAATACCGCACGCGCATGTAGCTCAAATTCATTCTGGAGCTGGGTAATCATCGTGACCATGCCGGTATCATGTGGGCGGGGGCTCACCTCGCTAAAAAATACCTGTTCACCCTTTATAAATAGCTCGACACCGAACAGGCCACGGCCACCAAGATTAGCAGTGACAGCCGCAGCGGTTTCCTGTGCCCTCGTCAGTGCTGTCTCGCTCATGGCCTGCGGTTGCCAACTCTCGACATAATCTCCATTTTGCTGAATATGGCCAATAGGCTCACAAAAAGAGGTGCTGATGTCGCCATTACTGTTTAGTGAACGCACGGTGAGTAAGGTGATTTCGTAATCAAAATCGATCATTTCTTCGATAATGATACGTGTCTGCTTAACGCGCCCACCGCTGATGGCATAGTCCCATGCGGTTTGAATGTCGGCGTCACATTTAATGGTTGATTGGCCTTTGCCTGAAGATGACATCACCGGTTTGACGATGCAGGGCATGCCGATATTGGCAACGGCTTGCTGTAATTCATCAAAGCTGTCGGCAAAGGCATAGTTCGATGTGGGCAAGCCTAGTGTTTCGGCGGCAAGGCGGCGAATACCTTCACGGTTCATGGTTAATTGCGTCGCACGTGCAGTAGGGATGACCTCGGCCACGCCATCTTGCTCAATACGTGCCAGCTCATCGGTGGCGATGGCCTCGATCTCGGGAATGATCAGTGCCGGTTTTTCTTTTTCAACCAGTGAACGTAGCGCTCGGGCATCGGTCATATCGATGACATGGGCACGATGTGCTACCTGATGCCCTGGCGCATTGGCATAACGATCGACGGCGATAACTTCGACACCAAGGCGCTGTAGGGCGATAATGACTTCTTTGCCTAATTCACCACTACCGAGCAGCATGATCTTGGTGGCAGAAGGGGAAAGGGGCGTGCCAATTTGCATAATGTCTGTCCTGTTTTGTTCAGATGTCCTTGTAGCATAAAGAGTATAAATTAAATCAGAGTAGAAAATGATTCGTCTTTCTAATACGTTATTTATTCCTGCACAGGAGATTGAGTTTAGTGCGATCCGTGCCCAGGGTGCAGGTGGCCAGCATGTTAATAAGACCTCGTCGGCAGTACAACTGCGCTTTGATGTGCGACGTTCTTGCCTGCCCGCCGAGGTTAAACAGCAGATATTGGGCATAGCCGACCAACGTATCAGTGCACAGGGGGTTATTGTTATCAAAGCCCAAACGCACCGTAGTCAGGAGAAGAACCGTCAGGAGGCGCTGGACCGTCTTGAGGCATTGCTGAAACAAGCACTATTGCGGAAAAAACCGCGAAAGGTCACTCGTCCGACCAGAAGTTCGGTTAAAAAACGCCTCGAGAGCAAGCAACAGCGCGGTAAGTTGAAAAATCTACGTGGTCGAGTAAATAGATCGGATTAAGCATTCGATCCAGAGCCTGTTTTTGTGTGATAATGCGCGCCTTTACACCCTGTTAACCCATACTTTGGAACAAAACCGTGATCACAACAGCTAACATCACCATGCAATTCGGGGCCAAACCTCTGTTTGAAAATATTTCAGTTAAGTTCGGTGAAGGTAATCGTTATGGCCTGATCGGCGCCAATGGTTGTGGTAAATCCACGCTGATGAAGATCCTCGGCGGTGATCTTGAACAGACATCGGGCACTGTTTCGGTCGACCAAGACGAGCGTCTTGGTAAGTTGGGACAGGATCAGTTCGCTTTTGAGGAATTCACTGTTGTCGACACGGTTATTATGGGTAACAGTGAGCTGTGGGAAGTAAAACAGGAACGTGACCGTATCTATGGTCTGCCTGAAATGAGCGAAGAAGATGGCATGAAGGTCGCCGAGCTTGAAGTGACCTTTGCCGAGCTAGATGGTTATACCGCTGAATCACGTGCGGGCGAATTATTACTGGGCCTGGAGATACCGCTGGAACAGCACAATGGTCCCATGAGTGAAGTTGCACCGGGTTGGAAATTGCGTGTGTTATTGGCGCAGGCATTATTCGCTGATCCGGATATCATGCTGCTCGACGAACCGACCAATAACCTTGATATCAATACGATTCGCTGGCTGGAAAACATTCTCAACGAACGTAATAGCACCATGATTATCATTTCGCATGATCGTCACTTTCTAAACAGTGTTTGTACCCATATGGCCGATCTGGATTTTGGTGAGTTACGTGTTTATCCAGGTAACTACGATCAATATATGCTGGCCTCGACACAAGTACGTGAACGTCAGATGGCTGACAATGCCAAGAAAAAAGCCCAGATTGCCGAATTGCAGCAATTTGTTGCGCGTTTCTCGGCAAATGCATCAAAGGCACGTCAGGCGACTTCTCGTGCCAAACAGATTGAAAAGATAAAACTGGACGATGTAAAACCATCGAGTCGTGTGAACCCGTATATCCACTTCTCGCAAAATAAAAAGTTGCACCGACTTGCGGTTGAAGTGCAGGGGCTTTCAAAAGGCTACGATGGCAAACAGCTGTTCAGTGATATCAACCTGATGGTTGAGGCCGGAGAGCGTATCGCCATTATTGGCCCGAATGGTATCGGCAAGACCACGCTGCTGAGAACCCTTGCGGGTGAAATTGAGCCTGACGCGGGTAATGTGAAGTGGTCCGAGAATGCAGATGTCGGTCATTTTGCCCAGGATCACTCGGCTGATTTTGAAAAAGATATGAGCCTGTTTGACTGGATGAGCCAGTGGCAGCAAAAAGGTGAAGACGAGCAAACCATTCGCGGTACCCTAGGTAAGCTTTTGTTCTCGAAAGATGAAGTACTTAAATCGGTCAAGGTCGTCTCGGGTGGTGAACAAGGTCGCATGCTATTTGGTAAGTTGATGCAACTTCACCAGAATGTGTTATTGATGGATGAGCCGACTAATCACCTTGATATGGAGTCGATTGAATCACTGAATATGGCACTGGAAAAATTCGATGGCACGATTATATTTGTTAGCCATGATCGTGAGTTTGTATCGTCACTGGCGACCCGCGTTATTGATATGGAAAATGATGGTCTGGTTGATTTTCACGGTAGCTATGAAGAGTATCTGCATAGCAAGGGTATTGAGAACTAGGCAGCTTCGTTTTGACAGTAAAGCTCTTGCATCATCTTAATGACTTTAATCAGATCTAGTTTTGCTATTCGATAGAATACGCGGTTGGCTTCGCGACGTGCAGTCAGGATATCTTTGTGACGTAGGTAGTTCAGGTGTTGGGATATATTGCTTTGCGAAGAACCAGATTTTTCAACGATATCCTTAACCGATAGCTCGCCATCATTTAGACAACAGAGTATCTTCAGCCGTAATGGATGAGAGATAGACTTGAGAGTCTTGGCCGTACATGTAATGTCGCAATTCTGATTCATAAAGCCTTCGTGGTCTAAATCTGGAAAGAGTCTAAGTATACCCCAAATAAAAAGGCCCGGTGCGGTAAAAACACCGGGCCTTTCATTTCTACAAGTAGAAATTACTTAGCAGCAGGAGCCTGAGCCACTGGCGCTGGAGCAACTGGAGCGTAACCGTATGGCGCGTAGCCATAAGGCGCGTAACCATTGTGATAGTTGTTGTAACCACGTGCGTTACCATTACCACGAGCGTTGAAGCTGAAAGACATGTTGCCGTCGCCGTTACCGAAGAAGTTACCATTGTTACCGTATTGGTTACCGTAAGGAGCGTAGCCGTATGGACCGTGTGGAGCAGCAACTGGCGCTACTGGCGCAGCAGGTGTCGTTGTCGCAGCTGTTTCAGTCTTAGCTGTTGTCGCAGCAGGAGCAGTCTGTGCTACTGGTGCACCGTAAGGAGCGTAACCGTAAGGAGCATAACCATTGTGGTAGTTGTTGTAGCCTTGGCCATTACCACGCGCGTTAGCGTTCATGCTGAAAGACATATCGCCATTACCCGCACCGTTACCCCAACCGTTACCAGAGTTGTTAAAAGGACCCCACCAGGCTTGTGCAGAAGCCATTGGAAGAGCAGCGATAGTAGCAACAACTAATAATTTTTTGATGTTCATAATCCATTCCCTCATTTTTAGTCTTTAAATAGTATTTTGTTAATAATTTTTTCGTTGATGTAGTTACAACGTGATTACATACTATTAGCCTTCACTAATATTAGCAAGATGTAATATTATAAAAATCTAATAAACTTTTGAATGAGGAAAATAAAGAGCACTTATGAAAATCATTAACATAATGATTAATAACGATTTTATGAAATAAAATGGCCGGCACGTTTTGGATATAGGCCTTGTTTCTACACGGACTCTTATTCCGAAAAGCAGCGAGTCTGACAACAATCCGCTTAAATGAGTGCGTGGTGGAATTAGGTAACGACGATGATCCGCAAGGCATCAAGTCGCAATGATGCATTATCAAGAATATCGTTAAGCGCCTGCCACTGGTCCTGGAAGAATTGAATCTCTTCATCACGTACGTTCGGGTTCACCAGTTGCAAAGCCTGTAAGCGTTCAATTTCTTTAGCTAACATTTGCCTTGTCTTGTCGTGCGCAGCGTTAAGGATGGCAGGTGCTTGTTGCTCGGCAAGGTGTTTGCTGGCATCGACCATGTTTTTCATTATATCTTTATAGGCATGGACGATTTGGTTAGCCACTTTCCCTTTAACCCGTTCACCATATTGGTTGATGAATTTATGCGGTATATCGGGCCTGCTTGCATTACCTTCTTGATCAACGACCACGCGGATAGTGGTAGGTGGTAGGTAACGGCTCGCCTGCAGGTTCTGGCTCGAGGCAGATTCCAGTGTGTAGAGGCATTCCATTAATAGCGTGCCAGCCTTACCACCACGGTATCTGAGTGATGTGACCGACGTGTTACCTTGCTCATTGGCAAGCACACGATCAAGTGAACCCGTTACAAGGGGATGTTCCCAGCTGAAGTAATGCATGTCTTCATTTGATAGCGCGGTATCGCGATCACAGGTATAGGTCATGCCTTCTTCGGTAAGACCCGGTAGCCCGTCACTTTGCACATGTTCACTAGGATGGATAACAACACTTTTTTCACCATGCACTTCACTGTCAACACCAAAGCAGTCATACACGGTTTCAAGGTAATCAAGTAATTCGGCGGTGTCATCTTGTTGTTGTGCGCGTTGATGTAGATCTGCCGCGATGGCAGGACGGCATGAATTGTATTCAAGTAGTCGATCTCGGCCATTTTGCATAGCTTCATTGAGTTCGTCATGTAGGCGAGCTGTTTTGGCTATCAGATCATTGATGTGTGTTTCTGGTACCGCAAGCGCGTCATATAAATCTTCTTCGACCTGAACAAATATATTATGCCCGGCTGGACAGGTATGCTCGAATGCGCCCAGTCCATCGTTATACCATTGAAACATGGTTTCTTGTGCGGTGCCTTCAAGGTACGGTGCATGGATTTGGATGTTTTCCGCCTGACCAATACGATCAAGACGTCCAATGCGTTGTTCGAGTAGGTCAGGATTGAGTGGCAGATCGAATAAAATAAGGTGATGCGCAAATTGGAAGTTACGACCTTCACTGCCAATTTCTGAGCAGACTAACAATTGGCAACCATACTCCATATCGGCAAAGAAGGCGGCGCCGCGGTCACGTTCAATAATGCTCATATGCTCATGGAACACACCAGCATGGATTCCCGCTTTGACGCGGAGTACTTCGGCAATATCCATGGCTGTTTCAGCACTGGCAGTGATCAAAAGCACTTTCCTGTTACCAATTTTTTTCAATTGTTGGCGCAGCCAGTCGATGCGTGGGTCGATGCTTGTCCATGCCTCGGAACCCGTTCCCTGTTCTTGATAAGCCAGCTCTGGACATAACTGTAATTGAATATCAGCATGTTCGTTTAGATAATCGGCTGGAGCTGACAAGGGGTAAGCAGTCACCTTGCGTGAAGGAAACCCTTTAACGGCATTACGTGTGTTACGGAATAAAACACGGCCCGTGCCATGTTGGTCAAGCATGCGTTCAATCCAGTCATTGCGTGTATCTGGATTATTGGCAGCATCGAGATCGAGGACTTGGCCTTGTTTATCGAAGTGCGCATGCAGGTTTTCTTGTTGTGCAGCGGACAGTGCTTGATCGCTTAACAGCGTTTCAACTGCGTCGGCAATAGGCTGGTAATCATCTTCTTCTTTTAGAAAATCGTCGTAACTAGGGAAACGATCCGGATCGAGCAGACGTAGACGGGCATAGTGGCTCTGTTTGCCAAGCTGTTCAGGTGTTGCTGTTAATAGAAGCACGCCGGGCGTTTCTGTAGCCAATAATTCAATGAGTTCATACTCGAGACTGGCTTGTGATTCGTTCCACTCCAGGTGATGCGCCTCATCGACAACCAGTAGATCCCAGTCACCCATATAGGCTTGTTTGAAGCGTTGTGGATTGGTGCTTAAAAAATCAAGGCTACAGAGAATAAGCTGTTCAGATTGGAACGGATTATTATCAGGATCGAGTTTTTCTTCATCTGATAAATTGGCTTCCATGTCGAGGCAGCGCTGCTCATCAAATACGCTAAAGGCTAGGTTGAATCGGCGTAGCATCTCAACTAGCCACTGATGGATCAGTGTTTCTGGTACGACAATGAGCACACGCTGGGCTCGTTCTGTTAACAATTGGTGGTGCAGGATTAAACCGGCTTCAATGGTTTTACCCAGACCAACCTCATCAGCGAGTAAAACCCGGGGCGCGTAACGGTTAGCCACTTCATGGGCGATGTACATTTGGTGAGGAATGAGGCTGGTACGGCAACCGGTAAGACCGCGTAGATCAGAATGGGCAAGTCGATTGACGTGTTGTAGCGTCGCATAACGGAGCTTGAACCATTTCTCTTTATCAATTTGACCGCTGAATAGTCGCTCGGCGGGTCGATTTAATTGAATGAAATTATCCAGATTGATTTCTTTAAGGACAGTTTGTTCACCGCTGTCGAGGCGTTTGCCATGGTAGCTGAGTAGACCATCTTGTTCCTCAATAGAGGAGACGAGTAGTTGCCATGCTTCTTTACTGTTAATGGTGTCGCCAGCCGAGAAAACCATGCGTGTTAGGGGAGCAGATTCACGTGCATAGGTGCGACTTTCGCCACTGGCTAGGAAGATAAGTGTGACGGTACGAAAATCACTTTCCAGAACGGTACCAAGACCCATCTGTAGTTCTGCTTCACTGATCCAGCGTTGTCCGGGGATAAATTCTTGCACGTTGCTCTTCTCTCACAATTAACGGGGCTTTGGGGGGCGCTATCTTAGTGGATTTAATAAAAAAAATCTTGCACAGTTAAATAACTAACCTATTGATTTATTTGGATATAGAAAATTATACTCATAAAAAAATGAATATTATGGGATACTAATATAGACAGGGGTGGTTTATATCCGATAAAATCGCTCAAGAATATTCATATTTTTAAATTTTTCTGGAGCAGGGCATTATGCAAGCAGAAGTAGACGGTAAGGTAATTGAACTCAGTGAAGCAGGTTGGTTGTTGAATCTGGAAGAATGGAGTGAAGGATTAGCGCAGGAGATCGCCAAGAATGAACAGATCCCTGAACTGACAGACGAACATTGGGATATCATTAACACTGCGCGTGAATACTTTGTTGAAAATGGTGTTGTTGCTGAGCCACGTTTATTCACAAAGATTATGAAAAAGAAGTTTGGTGCAGATCGTAGTAGCCAGAAATACATCTACTCGCTGTTTCCAACAGGTCTAATCAAATGCGCTAATAAAGTAGGTGGTTTACCACGTCCTAAGGGCTGTAGTTAAACCTCACTTTCGCATTTGGTAATGAATTTGAAGGGGTGCTTAATGCACCCCTTCTCTATTTAGCCTGCCGGAGACGTTTTTGTTATGATGCGTCTCCACTTCATCCATCAACGTCCCTGAGGTTTTGCATGTTTCAGCTTGGTTGCGCTAACCGCGCCTGTTTTCAAAATGAGATTCTTTCCGGGCTAACCGTCGCCTTGGCGCTGGTGCCGGAGGCAGTCGCGTTTGCTTTTGTTGCAGGTGTTGAGCCCCTGGTCGGTTTATATGCAGCGTTCATGGTTGGTTTGCTGGCCTCAATCTTCGGTGGCCGCCCAGGTATGATTTCCGGTGCAACGGGCGCAATGGCCGTCGTGATGGTCGCGCTGGTGGCGGAAAATGGGGTTGAATACCTGTTTGCCGCGGTTGTACTGGCGGGGTTACTGCAAATGTTGGCGGGTGCGTTGCGCCTCGGTAAATACATTCGAATCGTGCCCCATCCCGTGATGTTGGGATTTGTGAATGGTCTTGCGATTGTTATTTTCCTTGCTCAATTACAGCATTTTCAAATTACCACAGATGGCGTAAGTGAATGGATGACGGGGCAGCCATTGGTGATTTTGCTTGGCTTTATTGTCATGACCATGTCAATTATGCATTTCTTACCAAAGTTGACCAACGCCTTTCCTGCGGCGCTTGCTGCCATCATTGTTGTTTCGTTGTTGGTTATCGGCTTAAACATCAATACACCGACTGTGGGCGATCTTGCTTCTATCGAAGGTGGTTTGCCGACTTTCCATATCCCTGCGGTGCCCTTTACGCTTGAAACACTTTATATCATTTTCCCATATTCGATTATTTTAGCGGCGATTGGTTTGATTGAATCACTGCTAACCCTGAGTTTGATCGATGAAGTGACCAATACGCGTGGTCGCGGCAATCGAGAATGTGTCGGTCAGGGCATTGCGAATACGGTAACGGGTATGTTTGGCGGTATGGGCGGTTGCGCGATGATCGGCCAGAGTATGATTAACGTAAATTCGGGGGGGCACCAGCGTTTATCGGGTATAGCGGCGGCATTGTTTCTGCTTTGTTTTATTTTATTCGCATCCAGTTTGATTGAGCTCATTCCGATGGCGGCCTTGATTGGGGTGATGTTCATGGTGGTACTCGGCACATTTGAGTGGACCAGTCTGCGCATTATTCGAAAGATTCCCCGTACCGATGCCTTTGTACTGGTGCTGGTCTCAGGTGTCACCGTGGCAACCGATTTGGCCATTGCCGTTGTGGTTGGCGTAATTGTCTCGGCCCTGGCCTTTGCCTGGGAGCATGCCAGTCACATCAATGTAAAAGGTTACGATGATGACAAAGGTTCGCGTGTTTATGAATTGAATGGCCCATTATTCTTTGGTTCGGTTAAAAGTTTCATGGAGTTGTTTGATCCTGAAAATGATCCGGATGATGTTATTATTGAGTTTCAAAATTCACGTGTAGCGGATCATTCTGCAATTGAAGCGATTGATTCATTAGCTGAAAAATACATCAAGCTGGGTAAGTCATTACACCTTCGTCACCTGAGTGAAGAATGTAAATTACTGCTAACAAAGGCGGGTGATTTGGTAGAAGTAAATGTGATGGAAGATCCCAGGTATCACGTTGCCGATGATCAAATAGCCTAATGGCCGAATTGCATCCAAAGTTAGCAAAAGATTGCGTGGTATTGGGTCAGTTCTTACTGAGCAAATTATTATTGATGCGGGATGCAAATTATCCGTGGCTGATTCTTGTGCCGGATCGTGATGGCGCGACTGAAGTATTCCAGCTTGATGAAGCCGATCAGCAGCAGTTGCAGCGTGAATCAAGTTGTATAGCACAGCTTTTGGCAACAGAATTTACTGCAGACAAGATTAACATTGGCGCTTTGGGTAATGTCGTGCCACAGCTTCATATTCACCACATTGCACGATTCACTGATGACCTGGCATGGCCGGCTCCGGTATGGGGTGCTCATCCAGCGAAGGCGTATTCTGAAATGGAGTTGGAAGAAGTAATAAATAAGGTGAAGCAGGGACTTGCTGAGCGGTTTGATTTTTTACCAAATTAATTAATGAGTCGATTTTTCCTGTACAAGTACCCAGGGCGCAACCACGACTGACCAGAATGTGGTGTTATGCTCATTCCAGCGCCGCGCATCATCATCCATTGCGCGGGATATTTTGTTTTGCTCGATCCAGCCCGCGACCCGGGTTTGATCATCTGCGGCAAAGCGTTCAGCAACTTCAATTAAATCCAGTTCCGGACCAATTACGACCACCGAGCCTTTGGCAAAATGGCGAACCAGTTCGCTCCACTCAATTGTCCCTGTTTCCAGGTTAATTTTTTGGCGCAGCTCTTCGCTATTCAGTTCAATGCGTTCGTCAGACATATTATTTCCATCTATATTAGGTGAGTCATTATACGCGAAGAAAAGTTGATTTATATTGAATTGTTACTGATATCAACACCTATACATAGTATTAATTAATCGAAAAATGCATACTGTTGTCACATAATTCAGGTGATTATGCGCTAATCTTATCGGGTGCGGCGATAAATAAAGTGAACACGATGGAATGGTTTGACAATTTTCTAACATTTTTACAAGACTGGTTGATTGTAATGCTGACGCCAACGGGAGCCTGGCAGCTGGGTTTCATTATTGTCGGCAGTTTAGTCGGTTGGTTTGCACATCGGGCCTGGCAAGCATTTATTGTTAGTCAGATTGGTAAAAGTGAGAAACGTGATCTCCGTCGCATGGCGATGCGAGGTTCGGTTCGGGTTGTCTTTCCCCTGACCATGGCCATTGTCGTGCAAATATCGGCAGGGGTTTTATCTCAGTTTAATGTTATTACCCCGTTGCTGGATCTGTTGGTGCCGCTATTAATTTCATTGGCGGCAATTCGAGTCATTGTCTATGCCATGCGACGTGCCTTTGGGCCCAGTCCGGCACTACGCGCATGGGAAGGGCTTATCGGTACCTTTATATGGGGTGGCGTGGCCTTGCATTTATTAGGCTGGTTACCAGACGTATTGGCGACACTGGATGGGATTGGCCTTACCCTTGGTACGAATAGAGTAACACTGTTGTCGGTATTGCAATTGGTCTTTGCTGTTGCGGTCTTTATGATGGTGGCAAGCTGGGTATCTCGGTACATCGAGCAACGTACCAAGCGTTCCGAATACCTTAGTGTCAGTATGCAAGTAGGATTGAGTAAGATCAGCAAGGTTTTGTTGTATACCATTGCTATCCTGATTGCACTTAACAGTGTCGGTATTGATTTAACAACACTGACGGTCTTCGGTGGAGCGCTGGGTGTAGGTCTTGGTTTTGGTCTGCAGCGCATTGCGAGTAATTTCATCAGTGGTTTTATCCTGTTATTTGACCGCTCGATAAAGATTGGCGATGTGATTACTATCGGAGAGCGTTTTGGCTGGGTGGTGGCCATGTATGCCCGCTATATTGTGGTGAGAGATCGTGATGGTGTTGAGACATTAATCCCTAATGAAAACCTGATTACATCTGATGTTGTGAATTGGAGTTATAGTGATAAACATGTGCGCGTTAAAATACCGGTGCAAATTAGTTATGATGATGACCCGGAACAGGCAATGAAATTAATGGGAGATGCCTGTAACGTAAGTGAACGGGTATTATCCGATCCCATTCCGCAAACACGGATGCTGGCATTTGGTGACAGCGGTATAAATTTGGAATTACGATTGTGGCTGGATGATCCTGAAGACGGGGTTGGTAGCGTGAAGTCAGATATTAATCTTGCGATCTGGAAAGCATTTAAGAAGCATGGCATCACCATTCCTTATCCAAAACGTGATGTTACCTTAATCAATAGCAACGAAGTAAAGAACGGATTACATGAGATATAGAGAAGGGCAGGATATTAATAACCTGCAAGAAGAATCATTAACAGGTGGCGTAAGTGATATTACAGTTGCCTATACCTTGGTTATGGCGCTTATATTTATAGCTATGGGGCGTTATGGTAAGCAGCGCTGGTTAATATATTGGGGCATTATTACAATTCTTGTTGTGATTGCTTATTATGCAATTGGCTGGTTTGATTTGTTCGCATAATTTGGCTTCATTAAGATAATAAGGGTAGTAGGTTTGGCAACGATACTATGGAATTAATTGATACACACTGTCATCTGGATCGCGATTCTTTTAGTAAAGATAGAACTGAAATAATTGATCATTGTCGCAAGTTGAATATTAATAAAATTGTTGTGCCTGCGATTGAAAAGGCTGGTTGGCTACAGTTATTGATGCTCTGTGAAACACAACAAGGTTTGTACCCAGCATTGGGTTTACATCCCATGTTTCTTGGTGTGCACAAAAACAAAGATATCAAGTCGCTCGCAGAATGGATAGAGGACCATCGTAAGCAGGTTATTGCCGTTGGTGAAATTGGTCTTGATTATTATGATAAGCAGCTAGATAGAAAGCGCCAGCAAACATTATTTGAGGAGCAGTTAAATATTGCACAGCAAGTTGAACTGCCCGTCATCCTGCATGTGCGAAAAGCACATGACCGGGTACTAAAAACGCTTAAAAACATCCCAGTTAAAGGCGGTATTGTTCATGCCTACTCAGGCAGTGAGCAACAGGCAGAACGTTATATTGATATGGGTTTTAAATTAGGCTTCGGTGGCACCATGACGTACGAGAAGTCAAAGCGCATTCACCGTGTCGCAAAAAGCCTGCCACTTGAATCAATTGTACTGGAAACTGATGCACCTGATATGGTTGTGTCTTCCCGTCGTGGTGAACGTAATAGTCCGGAATATTTGCCTGAGATATTCGCTGCATTGGTTGACTTGCGTGATGAGTCGGCTAAACAAATTGCGAAGAGAACCACGCAGAATGCCATTGATGTATTAGCACTGAAATAATTTATGAGTGAATCAGATTACCAGCAACGGTTCGGCGGGATCCGCAGACTTTATGGTGATTCAGAACAAGCGTGTATTCGTGAAATGCATGTGTGTGTGATTGGTCTAGGCGGTGTGGGGTCGTGGGCCGTTGAAGCATTAGCCAGAAGTGGTGTTGGAAAACTGACGTTAATTGATTATGACACGATTGCACTAAGTAATATCAATCGTCAATTACATGCTACTGATGACAGTTTGGAAAAGAAAAAATCTGAGGTGCTGGCCGCACGCGTGAAATCCATCAATCCTGATTGTGATGTCACTATTATTGATGATTATATTACGCTCGATACCCTGGCTGATTATCTTGACCGTGGTTACAGCTACGTTATTGATGCAATTGATAGCATTAAATTTAAGTCAGGCATCATTTATTACTGCAAGCGCAATAAAATTCCCATTATTACAACGGGTGGCGCTGGCGGGCTTATTGATCCCACACAAATTAAAATTCGCGATCTTAACAAGACGCACAATGATCCTTTGGCCGCAAAGGTACGTTCGTTCTTACGCGGTCAATATGGTTATACGCGCAATACACAACGTTACTTCGGTATTGAATGTGTCTATTCACTGGAGCAACCACGCTACCCCAAAGAGGGGGGAACCATTGGTTTTGCAAAGCCGGGTATTCACGGTGTCTCAATGGATTGTAATTTTGCCTATGGTTCTTCGACCATGGTAACGGCTTCGTTTGGTTTTATTGCAGCAGCCCGGGTGGTCGAAAAAACCTTAAAAAAATGCAAAAAGGGTTAAGCTAATTTAGTTTTTTGGTGTTGCGGGGCTTAGGTAGCGACGCTGTTTGGTCTCAATGGGATAGTAACTACGCCACTGCAACATTTTGTGCATGGCACGAATAGTATCTCTGTCAGCTTTACTGAAACGTACGGCAAGACCCTTACCTTGCTTGCGAACGGCACGGGCAATAATTTGTGGCTGATTGAGTTGTAAACCACGCAAAGCCGGGAAGCGGATTTCGAGTAGCCGGTGTTTAGGGAAACCGAGTTCATCGGTTAATAGGAATGCACCGCCCATACTGACATCCTGTGTTTTACATGCAATATTTTGTTCACCACCTCGGTGCCAAAGGCGCACTTCAACATCAAACGCGATGTGGCGACGTTGCCAGTTCCTTGATTCCATGATGTTATCCCTTTGAGAGATTTTTATTATTTAATCGTTATTTTTTACCGTGTTACCAGTGTGCACGCCTCAAATCATTAGGTAAACACTATTTGGACATCATTTTATGTTTTTAACCCCGGATAGTTGTCTTAAAAATTGCTGGTATCGTGATTTGTGCCAGTCTTGCCCTCCAATCACAACATATTGTATTTGGCCCTGAGGATCGACCAGATAGGTAGAAGGTAATCCCCGTGGTTTCCATGCCTCAGTTGTTAAGCCATCTCGATCTAATAGGGTGTTGATATCGGGTGCAACGGCGCCGAGGAAACTGAAAATGGTATCCTCTGATTCGGCGGTATTAACAATGAAAAAATTAATATCATCCTTCGCCATGTCCTTCACTAATGTTTGAAGTGTTGGCATTTCGCGACGACAAGGGCCACACCAGCTTGCCCAAAAATGGACGAAGCTCCAGCGTTGTGTGGAAGCAGTTAAAATAAATCTTTCGCCGTCCATATTTTCCAGGCTGAGAGGTGGCGCTATTCGAGGAGATATTTTGATAATACCGTGAGGTATATCGGGGCTGGCGAATGTTGATATTGGCGTGAGCAGTAGTAGTAATGCGCAGAGTGCTTTTTTCATGGCGCGGGATCCTTGCTACAGCGTAGTTCTTTAAACACAATCGTCAAAGGCTTGCCTTTTTTTTTAGCACCTGTCGCAAAGCGCGCGGTAAGGGTAAAAGGGGTTTCTGTTCTGGCAATGGTGATGTTGCCACCTTCGCGTTCATCAGGCTGGAAATCAAGTTGGCTGGGTAGTAGCGTCCAGCGAAATGTCGACTGGAAGCGTTGCTCTAGACCTAAGGCTTTCCAGCGCTTACGCCACTCGGAACGACTCAGCAGTGCGAGCGGTTGGCTCGTTGTTGTGAGCGACCAGTTTCGGGTGTCGAGCCACAAGATGGACGGGCTTTTATTATGAATGCCGATGGTAAAAAAACAGGCCGACTTTGTCGCATTAATTGCATTAGTTGGAAACTCACGTCCTTCGTAAAAGGCAGCCATCTGTTGTGCTGTGCGTGGAATAATAACCATCTTTATTTGTGGGTTTTCTACCACGTAGCGTTTTGCTGCTGCGTGGCTATTGCTAATAAACGGCATGCAAAGTAGAAACAGGAAAATGATATGATGAGTACGATTCATCCTTGCATCATATGTGAATCATTACGTTTCGGGAAATCTAACTTGACCTGGATCAACGAGAGAGTCGATTTTGTATATTAGAGTTACCTTATATATCTTTATGAAAGAGGTTTAAGACTATGTCGTTATATTTAGCTATAAGAGGGATGGTTGTCGCGCTGCTGTTCATCTCGGTGATGGTTCAGGCGGCACCAAATGGCCAGCAGCTATACGCTAAAAACTGTGCCTCCTGTCATGGCATTGATGGTAAGGGCGGTGTCGGAATTCCCATATCGCTGCCCAGTTTCCTGCACAGCGTCCCGGATACCTATTTGGAGAAGACGATTCGTTACGGACGCCCAGGCAGGGTCATGCCACCGTTTCGACATTTGAGTGATGCGCAGATCAAAGCCATTGTGCAACACTTGCATCGTTTTGCGCCGGGCAAGAAACCAGAGTCCTTAAGCTTAATGGTCAAAGGTGATATCACACGTGGTAAGAAACTCTATGGACAGCACTGCGCCAGTTGTCATGGTCTTGATGGCAAAGGTGGTAAAGGAACGGGGGTAACGTTCTCACGACCACGTGACTTACCTATTATTGCCCCGTCTATTAGTAACCCCGGTTTTCTGCTTGCCGCAACGGACAGCATGATTAAAACGACCTTAATGAACGGCCGTGAAAACACACCGATGCAATCTTTTCTCAAGATGGGTTTAACGGAAAAAGATATTGATGATGTTGTGAGCTATGTTCGAAGTTTTGAAACAGTGAGTACACCAGCCGGTATGACGCAAAAAGAATCGCCTGTCATGATTTACGATTCACCGAGTGACTTGAAAACAACGGTAGAAAATATCAAAAATGCGGCTGTGGCGGAGAATTTTAGAATTATCCGGGTACATGATCTGGAAACAGGTTTGGTAAAGAAAGGCAGTGAGAGTAATCGAGAAATAATTATTTATTTCTGTAATTTCCAAACATTAAATGAAGTATTAGGGGTTGATCCGCGAGTGGGGCTGTTCTTACCGTGTCGCGTCACAGTGGTTGAGCGAGAAGGAAAGGTGCAGGTAATGGCGATTAATCCGCGCTACTTAAGTGCGATGTATAACAATGAAGAATTAGATTTATTCTGTGACAGAATGCATTCGATTTATACCAATATTATTGAAGAGGCGACGCTATGAGACGTTTATTAATAGCACTTCTGCTGCTCGCCTTTTGTGCGACACCCGCGATGGCGAGTGAAAGTGATGGCTTAATTTTACATCGCTCAATACAAAACTTCCCTGAAGCCATGTTGGCATTGCAAACCTCAATCGGCGAACATGGTTATACCGTGAGTCGTGTTCAGCGAGTTGACATTGGTTTAACGAAGTCAGGGTACAAGACCGATAAGTATCGTATTGTGTTTTTTGGCAAGAGCAGTGAAATAAGAGCGGTTAAACAGAGTCAACCGCAACTTATTCCGTATTTGCCACTGAAGATAGTTATTTTCTCAGAGAATAATGAAACATTGTTAGTTGCATCAAATATGAATCAATTTGCTGTTCTCGCTGAAAATGAAAACACCAAAGATTTATTGCAACGTTGGAACAATGACATTCAGTCAATATTCAGTGAAATAAAATAAAAACGAATTAGTGGTGGTGACCGTCTGGACCATGTACATGTCCGTGGTCTATTTCTTCTGCGCTAGCATCGCGAATGTCCATGATAGTGACTTCAAAGTGCAGCGTCACGCCAGCAAGAGGATGGTTGCCATCTACGGTGATATTTTCATCGTCGACCGCGATAACGGTCACCATGATTTCGTGACCCTCAGGTGAGGCCGCATGGAATTGCTGGCCGACTTCGATGTCGCCATCAACACCAAACATTTCTTTGGGTACGACTTGAGTCATATCGTCGTTACGCTCGCCATAGCCATCAGCGGGTGCAATACTGACAGAGAGCTCGTCATTGACGGCTTTCCCTTCAAGGGCGCTTTCTAGCCCGGGAATAATGTTTTGCGCACCATGCAGGTAAGCAAAGTCGCTGTCTTGAGCGCTATCAAGAATGGTTTTGTTGTCGTCACGCAGGGTATAGTTAATCGTAACGACCTTGTTTTCGGCTATTTTCATGGGGATTCCTAAGTAAATAATCAAGATATGGGATAGTAGATGGGGGAGATTATATCGCTGGATAGTGTTCAAATCTATTCCAATGGCCTGAAAGTGAGCTGATTTCACGGTTTATGATGAAAATTGTTAAATTAAGAGTGGACATAATGAGCAGAATTCCAATTGATCCGGATAGCGATGTTGTTGATGAGCATTTCGCGGTGGTGTATGCACCGCGTCGCCATCGCGACCGTTTCCCCGAGAATTGTGTTGAAATTGTTGAGTCTGAACAAGGTGCGCGTGAAAAAGCCGATCCGGCTAATAAGTCGTATGCCGCCAAGGTCGTTGGCCCATCACGTTCATCAGAAGGTTTCCGGCTATTTTATCTGGAACGGTGGTTAGATTGACGGAAATATGATTAAGTGGTGGTCACTAGGATATAAAATAAAAATTAACAGGGAGACTAATAATGCGACGTTTTCTGCTTTTGTTATGCGTGTTGCTATCAACACATTTATCAGCAAGTGATTCTTTTAGCCGAATTTATGTTTTTGGCGATAGCCTTTCAGATACAGGAAATATTGCGTCACTCCTTGGCCCGTTGCCAAATCCGCCTTTCTTTAATAATCGCATATCCAATGGAGCCGTTAGTGTCGAGGTTCTCGCTGCAGGAGTCGGCCTGATAGTCGATGCCTCTTTGCATTTAACAGGACCTGCGTTGGGAACAAATTATGCGGTTGCCGGTGCGCGTGCAGGTGGATCGGTGGCGATTGACCTGCCCACACAAGTGAATCTATTCCTTGCCAATCATGGAGGTGTCGCCCCAGCTGATGCGTTATATATTGTCTTTATTGGCGGTAATGATGTGCGCGATGCACGAGATGCAACCGACCCGGTTGTCGCCGCAGGACTGATTGATGCTGCGGTGGCGGCAGAAGTAAGTCAGGTGAACGCGCTTATCGTAAGTGGTGCGGAAAATGTGTTAGTGGTGAATGTCCCCGATATTGGCAGTATCCCGGAAAGTGGTCTTCTGGAATTATTAACCGGTGATGATACAGTGAGTGGCCGTGCTACGGGGTTGACGAAACGTTATAACAAATCGTTAAAGCGGCAATTAAAAGCACTGAAGAAAATCACTAAAGCTGATATTGATATATTCAATTTGTTTGAAGAATTTGCCGATATTATTGAAGATGGCCCTGAAAACGGTTTCACCAATACCAGTGATGCCTGTTTTAGTAGCGTTAGCCTTTCATTTAATGCAGGTTGTGGTTTTGGGGCAAATTTCCCGCAGTATATTTTCTTTGATGAGATTCATCCTACCGCACGCGTCCACGCAATGATTGGTCAGGCATTGCTTGATGAAATCAGTGAAGACGACGACGATGATTCTGAAAACAAAGACCATGATGATGAAAATGAAGACGATGATTAGTGCTGTGTAGGCGGTAAATCGTGAGGGGGAGTATCAGTAAATAACTGCATGGCATCAACAACATCGAAGTTATAGTGTTGCTGACAAAATCCGCAGTTAACGCTGATGCTACCCTGCTCTTCCAGGATATCGCGCACTTCTTCTTCACCAAGATTGCGCAGATTGTTGGCAACACGTTCGCGTGAACAGTCACATCGAAATACAACGGGACTGGCATCATACAAACGGATGTCTTCTTCATGGTAAAGTCGATGTAATAATTCTTCGGTCGACAATTCAAGTAGTTCTTCTTCCTTGATGGTACTGGCTAAATGGCTAGCGCGGTTCCACGCGTCGGGATCGTCGTTTTCACCTTTCTCAGGTAATGCCTGTAAGAGCATGCCAACGGCGTGTTGGTTATCGGTGGCTAACCAAAGATCAGTTGGTAATTGCTCTGATTGCTGGAAATAATTGTGTAAGGCCTTGGCGAGGGATTCCTGATGCATGTCCACGATACTTTGATAACGTTCGCCAGACGCTTGTTCAATGGTAATCAGTAGTTGTCCACCGAAACATAATTTCTCGAGAGATGTTTCGATTAAATCGCCTTGCCATTCAGCCATGCCACGAAAGTGTTGTGATTCATTCACTTGCATAACCAACAGGTTAACCGGATTACCGCCTTGAATTTGTAATGTCAGTGAACTGTTCGATTTGAGTGTTGCGCTGAGCAGGCACATCGCTGTGGCGGCCTGGCCTAGCAGGTCACGGATAACGGCTGGGTAATCGCGTCCTTCAAGCATAGTGCGCCAGCTGTTATCCAGACGAGCAATAATGCCACGGACATTGGTGTTCTCAAGAATAAATCGACGCTGGCTGTCTGAGTCAGACATAAAAGTAGTTCCGAAATAAGAAAGATGCGTCATTATAGCCTGAAATTCCCAATGGGTCTTTTTCAGAACAGGGGGTATTAAAAAACCGTGCCAATACCTGGCACGGGCGTGGCAAGCACGTTAGCCGGTTATCGGGTTATTTTGCTGTACTTGGAACCTTCCAGTGAAAGATTGTACATTAGCCCTTTGTTGTTAAAGACAAAGGCAATAATGGGGTTTTTGATGGTACTGGTGTCAATGGTTGTTGCCGCACCAAGATCGATTAACGCGACCGAACCATCAACACCTGCTTCCCAGCCATCACTGCTGCGGAATTTTTTCAGGGCCTGATTAGTGGTAAATAGGATGATAACCGTCTTGGTTTGTGCACCAAGCTGGAAACCGATGGACGCAGCAGCCGTACTGTAATATTCAGCGGTTTTGCCGTTGATTAGCATTGCGCCCTCGCCATATTCACCACCTACGCCAAAGCCGGCTTTGAATATACTCGGGAAAACCAACATCCCTTTAGCCAGCTTTGTATATTCAGCCGAGGCCGCAACCTCTTTGTTGAAGCGCTTTAGGGCTTGTTTGACCTCAATGTCTATTTCCGTCTTTGATGCTGCGAATGCGTGTGGCCCGACAAATAGGCTAATACTGACAATGATGGCTAGCATGAATTTTAGAAGCGACTGTGGCATGGGGCTCTCCCTTGGTGTGTTTAGGTCAACATTAACATGTGGAGATGACTTGTAAAGGAACCAGTTGGCATGAAAGGCCCATATGCCTATTATAGCATTGGTCGGCTAGCGCTGGCGGACCCGTCTTTATTTCTGTGAGCAGTTCAGGCAGAAAATTGTTATGGTGGTCTGATAGCTGACGACTGAACATGACAAGGTCATCCCGTGATTTACTTTATTTGCTAATACAGACCGTCGTGAGCATCAATTGCATCTCGTGGCGCACGACGTAAATCGCTTGAATTGTTCTTGGCCCGATTTTAATTTTCTTTTCAAAAAGGACTTAATATTATGTTCATGACAAATAAAAAATCGCATATGCCAGATGCAGATAAGGCGTTACCCGGTCGTGATGAAAAAATGCCAGTACCGGCAAAGCACTTTGTGAATGGTAATCCACTGCAGGGGCCTTTCCCAGATGAAATGAAAACCGCGATGTTTGGTTTAGGTTGTTTTTGGGGTGCGGAAAAGAAATTTTGGCAGCTCGCCGGTGTGTATTCAACCTCGGTGGGTTACGCCGCAGGTTACACACCTAACCCAACTTATCAGGAAGTCTGCAGTGGTCAGACAGGTCACAACGAAGTGGTATGGGTGGTTTTTGATCCAGCAAAGGTTTCATATCAAGCGTTGCTAAAGGTATTTTGGGAAGCGCACAACCCGACTCAAGGCATGCGACAGGGCAATGATGCTGGTACTCAGTATCGCTCCGGCATCTATACCTATGGCAATGAGCAACAAACCGCGGCCACTGCATCAAAGCGTCATTATCAACAGGCCCTGACGAATGCGGGTCAGGGCACAATTACCACAGAGATATTATCGGCTGCCGAATTTTATTATGCTGAAGATTATCATCAACAATATTTAGCCAAAAACCCGAATGGTTATTGCGGCCTGGGTGGCACAGGGGTGAGCTACATAGAGTAAGTCGTGGTCTTACACCTATAAGTAATAGGGCTTTGCATTGGCTGTTTGTTGGTTGTGGTATGATTCACCTAATTGAAAGACTAAATTTGGTAATGAATAATGTCAGACAGTAAGGTGGCCGCTTCTCCCATGGTGGATATGGACGAGGAAGCAAAAGTTACATTTACCCGTAACATAATAGCGATATTGGATGAATGGAAGGTGCAGGATGGTGATCAGCTGGTTTTATTAGGCTTGCCGGACGATACGCGTTCACGTCAAATTCGCAGTTATCGTCAAGGTTCATCGGTTCTTCCTGAAAATGATTTACGTGTGAATGAATACATTGACCATCTGCTTGGTATTGATGATGCACTACGGACCTCTAACCCATGTAATTCAGCTGCTGGCGGGATGTGGATGAACAGGGTTAACAATCGCTTCAAAGATCGCACGCCTCTCAATGCGATGCTTGAAGACGGCATTATCGGTATCGTTGCCGTGCGTATTCACCTCGATTGCGCCTACGACTGGCATATTAGTAGTTAACATCCACTATGAATAAGCTTTTGGCAGAAAACCTTGCTAATAAGCAAGGTTTTCTCCGCCCTGTCGCGTTATCACCTTTCGGCTTACTGGTTTTGAAATTAGCACTAAATTTTTGGTGGCAAGGGTCGATATATATCCTAGACACTAAATTGATTTGAGTATGATCGACCTATGTATAACGCTAGCCAAGTCCCTAAAGGCACTCACACCGTAGAGGTGCGTGAGGAAAGCTATGGTTTTACTCTGGCACACCGCTGTGATGGCCGTGTGTTGTACGTAGCGACCTATCAGAACGATCATGAAGCGATGCGGCAGGCTCGCAAGATTTCAGAGAATGAGCAGGCTGATGGCCATGAGGTGATTGTTGTCTCGGATCCGCACATTAGTTAGTTGCTAAGGACTTCAGTCTGAATTCGGGGATGACCCTGACGGGCTGGCAGTATATTATTCATTGTCTTGATGATTAATATCCGGTAAACCATGATGGTTACTGGTCTGGATTTGGTATTTTGTATTCCCGTTTTGCACAGCGCCTAGCGCAATTAAAGAAGGTTTCAGCGACAACGTCGTTATTAGCCGGTAGCCGTATTGGTCTGGAGAAAGAAACCTTACGCGTCAGTCCGCAAGGCAGCATTTCCCAGACTACACATCCTGAGATGCTCGGTGCTGCGTTAACCAACCCCTATATCACGACTGATTACTCTGAAGCATTACTTGAACTGGTCACACCGCCGTGTGATTCGGTTGCATCTGCAATGGCATTTTTATCGGAAACGCAAAAATTTGTTTTTACAAAGCTTGACGATGAAATGCTTTGGGCTACCAGTATGCCGTGCGTGGTGGCAGGTGAAACAAGTATCCCAATTGCACAATTTGGCTCATCCAATGCAGGCATGATGAAGACTGTATATAGAAGAGGCCTGGGGCATCGCTACGGGCGAGTGATGCAAGTGATTGCCGGCGTGCATTTTAATTATTCTTTATCCGCTGACTTTTGGCAAACATATCAAAAAAGTGAAGGGAGTCATGCCGATGCGCAGTCATTTATAAATGAAGGTTATTTTGCTATTTTGCGTAACCTGCAACGCCTGGGTTGGCTCGTTCCCTATTTATTTGGTGCCTCGCCAGCTGTTTGTAAATCCTTTCTTGGTGATACACCGACCAGCTTGCAAGATTTTGATGAAAATACCTATTACGAAGAATACGCGACATCACTGCGCATGGGGGATATTGGCTATCAAAATAATAAAGAGAATGAAACCGGTATCAAGGCAAATTACGACAATTTAGAAAAATATGTCGATAGTCTTAGTAGGGCAATTTCCACGCCTTGTCCCGAGTACGAAAAAATAGGTATCGAGGTTGGAGGAGAGTATCGCCAATTGAATGCCAATATTCTCCAAATTGAAAATGAATATTACAGCACGGTCCGTCCCAAGCAGGTACCTGATGGTAACGAAAAACCTGTTTCAGCATTAAAAAGTCGTGGTGTCGAATACATTGAATTGCGATCTCTGGATGTGAATGCCTTTGAACCACTTGGCGTGAGTGAAACGCAGTTGTATTTTCTTGAAGCCTTTGTGTTGTTTTGTTTATTAGCCGATAGCCCGCCAATTGATGATAGAGAGCGAGATGAGATTGATAACAATGAATTAGAAACGGCGCACCGTGGCCGCGATCCCAAATTGCAATTGCAGCGAAATGGTGAGTCAGTTTTTCTAAAGGACTGGGGAATTGAAGTCGTGACGGCAATGCAGGGCGTGTGTGAACTGCTTGATGGAAATGCTGAAGGGCAGCCATACCAGGATGCCTTAGCTGAACAGGCAGCGGCAATACATAACCCTGAATTAACACCCTCAGCCATTATGTTAAAAAAAATGCGGGAACAGGACGAAGGTTTTTATCATTTTGCGCGACGAATGTCTGTGCAACATCGTGATTATTTTTCAAGCACAGAAATTTCAGCTCAAAGCAATAAATTAATGGAAGACACCGCACGGCAGTCCGTATTGCGACAGCAAGAAATTGAAGAGAGTGACAAAATATCCTTTGCAGAATATTTGGCGTGCTACTTTGATTCTAAATAAAAACGCCTAACGCTAATGGTATAACTGTCTGTTTAGACAGTTATACCATTTAGTGAAGGCGTATTAATTATGTGGTGCTCTATAGTTTGAAACGGCCAACGAGGCTGTTTAATTCGATCGTTAAATTGTTTAGTGTTTCGCTTGATTGCATTACTCTTTCAGAACCTTCAGCGCTAGTGTTGACAATCGTATTAATCTCAACAATGTTACGATTTACGTCATTAGTAACAGCGCTTTGTTCTTCAACGGCACTGGCAATCTGAATGTTCATATCATTAATCGTACTAACGGCATTAGTGATGTCTCGTAATGAGGAGCCTGTTTTGTTTGCCAGAGTAACTGTCTCATCGGCACAGACACGACTGGCTTCCATAACATTAACCGCATCTTTAGAACCTGACTGTAGACGTTCGATCATGCTTTGGATCTCACTGGTAGATTCTTGTGTTCGGCTAGCAAGCGTTCGAACTTCGTCTGCAACAACGGCAAAGCCACGGCCTTGTTCGCCGGCCCTGGCAGCCTCAATGGCAGCATTTAGCGCGAGTAAATTTGTTTGTTCAGCGATACCACGAATGACATCCAGGACGCTACCGATTGCTTCGCTGTCTTGTTGAACTTTAGTAATTACGCTACTAGCATTCTCGACATCACTGGCAAGTTGGCCAATCGAGTTGGCAGTTTGGTCGACAATTTGCTGGCCTTCAATAGCCTGATTATTCGCATTATTAGCAGAGTCTGCAGCCATATTTGCATTGCGAGCAACTTCTTCTACTGTTGACGACATTTCGGTCATTGCCGTCACTACTTGTTGAATACTGCCTTGTTGGTCATGAATGCCGTTACGCGTTTCGGCACTTACGGCGGTCATATCATTAGCGGACTCTTCAAGATTGACTGCCATGCCATTAATCATCTGCAGAACATCGCGAAGATTCGATGAAGTGGTTTTCATGGCTTGTTGTAACGTACCCAATTCATCAGTAGACGTGATTAAAATTTCTTCAGTTAAATCACCTTCAGCAATACCGTTCAGGTTGTGTACGACGATATCTAATGGTTTCAGCAGGTATTTCATATACAGGAACAGACCGGCCATTGCAGCAAGGATGATGATGGTTACCAATGAATAGGCGGTCGTATGAGAATTATTAAGATTCGCAAAGCTAGCGGTGTAATCTTTTGCGCTAATCATATAGGCAACAGATTTTCCGGTGCTGTCGTTGATTGGTATGATCGCAACTGAATCGGTGCGTTCATCCATTTCGGCAACTTGTAGACTGGTTTCCCCTAATGTTGGTAAATCAATATTGAGTTTTCCAAGTAAGCCACTGTTAGTACTGTACTCTGCATTGCCATCGGCATTAACGATGATAATTTCTGAATTATCATTTGTTTTAAAATCAGCGATTGCTTCATTTAAATTACGTGCAAATACACCGATACCGATTGGTTGGCCGCGTTTAAACATTGGAAAGGCAACAACGGCAACGAGTTTACCATCGTCATCACGGGCAATACCGCGTTCAATTTTTCCTGATTCTAATGCAGCGCCAACAATAGCCTTTTGTGTTTTGCCACTAAAATTTTCTGGCGCTGAAAAAAGCACATTGCCTTCCAGGCTAACCAGTTGCATCCGGGTGATCACATTTGATGCAGATAATAAGTTGAAGCTTGTAGCCGCGCTTTCTTTTAAAGTGACGACATCCTTGTCGACTAATGCATTTCGGGTTGCGCGATCACGTGCTAAGGCAGAGGTTCCCGGGATCATTAATTCCAGCTGGCTGGAGATAATCTTTTTCCATAGGGTGGTTTTCCCATCAATGGTGGCTTCTTCAAACATACTCTGAAGTTGTGATTCAGAATAGATTGATGTGGCAATTTGTGTAATTGCCACTAATAAGATCATTGATACTGCTCCTGCAGTTACCTTAGTTCGTAGATTCACGGTAGTACCTCACTTACATCTATTCGCTATTAAATTAAAATTACTCGACTGGGTACCCGGCTGCTTTCCATGCAGGGAAACCATCACGGAAGTAATAAACATTGCTATAACCCCAACCAACGGCCAATACGCTCGCCTTGGAGCTACGCATACAACTTTCGCCATTACAGTACATAACGACGGCATCAGATTTTTTCACTTCTTTGCCAAGCGTTTCTTCAGACAGTTTCTTTTTTAAATCAAGGTGGACAGCATCAGGAATACGTCCTGCATCCCAGTCTTTGCTTTTGCGTGTATCGACAAAAATGGCACCTTTGTCAAAAAGCGCTTTAGCTTCGGCGGCATTTACAGATTTCGCGCCATCAACAGACGTTGGAGAAACCTTTCCAGCAGCATGGGTTATACCAACTAGACCGATTAGAGATAGACCTGTAACGAGTGAAACTAATAATTTGTTCATTATAAAAACTCCTATTAAATACGTGTAAAACGTTAAAACACTATGGATGTAGTGGTATTAACGTGTCATTGTTCACTGTATATATCGGGTACTAAAGAATTTTCTTAAGCACAAACGTTAAAAATTAGTTAATTAATTAATCAGGAGTTTAATGTATTGATATGAGTTGTGCGGGAACGTGGGCATGGCGGGCTAACTGCAACCATTCAGCAAGGTGATAAATGTCGGGCATGCCCTGTCTCCATGCATCAAGTATGAAAACCGGTTGCGTAGTTGTCGCACTGAGTAGTTGTTGAGTCTTGAGTCGGGTTGGATCGTAAACGACCACGGCATGGTGCTCACCATTGGCACCTTTGTTAATGACGATGCCGGTAAGTTGCCAGCCTTGCGCGTGGACAGTGGATTTTACACCTGCGTGGATTCGATACTTCCACTGATAGCAAAGACCACGTTGCCTGCCTTTGTGGTAATTGATCCACATATTTCCAAGCCAGCCACTGGTCCACTCTTCATTTGGGTCATTGAAGGCATCGGTAACGGTTTTGCTGAAGGCAGCATGGATTTTTTGTAAGGCAGGATCACGAATGTCATCACGTTGAATTGGTAACACGACGCAGGCGTTTAACAACAGAGTCAGGACCAAAAGGAAACTGTTTCTAAATAGTCGAATTGCCAATATTTTACGCATGCACTGTATTATAGTGTGCGGAAGTCATCGCGAACAGGAGTATGAGGTTTTGATTAGAATTTTTCGACATATTGAATGTGAAGGTCCCGGCTTTTTAGCGGATATATTGCGACAAAGGGAAATTGATTTTGAATTGATTGCCATTGATCAAGGACAGCGCGTCCCGAATTCCTTAGACGGGGTTTCTGGGTTAGTCTTTTTAGGTGGGCCGATGAGTGCCAATGATGACTTGCCATGGCTTAAAGAGGAATTAGTACTGATTAAAAAGGCGCATGAAACAGGCATAGCTATGTTGGGTTTCTGTTTAGGTAGCCAACTTATCAGTAAAGCGCTGGGTGGCCTGGTTTCACGCGGCGATGCGGGACAGGAGATTGGCTGGCATGCGGTTCAATGCGAAAAGGGGTCTGTTGCAGAGCATTGGTTGGGTCATTGTGATACACCTTTGCAGGCATTTCACTGGCATGGCGAAACGTTCAGCCTGCCGCCAAAGGCGCAGTTAATACTTTCTAGCCAGGCATATTTACATCAGGCCTACGTTATCGGCAAGACGCTGGCCTTGCAGTGCCATGTAGAAGTGTCAGCAGACATGGTCAAAGAATGGGCTTCTTTATACACGGCTGACCTGGCGCAGGGTGGACAATGGAACCAGCCTGGCAGTGAAATATGCATGGATTTAGAAAATCGGGTTGCATTGCTACGGAAAATGGCAAGGCCATTATTGGAAACATGGCTGGATGGACTTAATGGGGGGCAAGCTTGATGCAATGTGTCGTTTATAAGGGAGATCGAAGGGCCGGTTCTTATCTTTACGTGAAAATAAAGGATGATTTTACGCAGGTACCAGAGTCACTGTTGACGATGCTGGGTGAGCTCACCTTTGTGATGCAGGTAGATTTGGCTAGCCGCGACAAATTGGCTTATGCCGATATTAAAGAGGTGTGTCGTTTACTTGATGAACAAGGTTTTTTCTTACAGATGCCACCAGGTGAAGGTTATCCTGACTTATAGGTTGATTTAGTGTTCACATTTAATATTAGATAATTCTAATTTTATGGTTTTAGAGCCTTTTTGTGTTGATCTTTACTATCCGGGTGATATTCTCAGAGGTATTGTAGTGATGTCGTACTGGCCGATAAGTATTTTACAAAGACAGGCTGAGTTTTTCTGACTACCTGCATAGGTGACATTATATTTGGAGAGGGACTTTTTATGGCAACGGGTAAAGTGAAGTGGTTTAACGATTCAAAAGGTTTTGGTTTTATTGAACCTAGTGAAGGTGGAGATGACGTTTTTGTTCATTTTTCGGCAATCACAGCTGATGGGTTTAAGAGTTTGGCCGAAGGGCAGGCTGTGACATTTGATGTTGAAACTGGGCCGAAAGGCTTACAGGCAGCCAATGTTATACCGAGTTAAACTGTGCTGAGATCACATTTTTAGTAGATGTTTCTAGAACCCCATTTTATTGGGGTTTTTTTATACCTGTGTAAATTGTAAATAATTGTCATTTATGCAAAAAAAACTGGAAATATAGGGTATTGAGGCCTAATCTCAAAGTAAGGCAGCAGGGAGTATATCGACGTGCGTTCCTATATTCGCCACCCATCCGGTATGCCAATTAGTGTTCGTCCTGAGGAGACCGCTGGCGGTAGCCCGGAGACCATGAACAATATCGGTTACGGTGGATTAAGTTTTACCAGTCAGGCGCCATTGATTCCCGGCACCATGGTTTCCTTGTCTGTTTCGATCCCTCATGGTGATGTTGAATCGCGAGGTCGTGTTGCCTGGTGTCGTGAGCGCATCGATGGGTTTGAGGTCGGCGTTGAGTTTATGGATGCAGGTGATTTTTATACGGTCCGAATGGTTGAGCAGGTATGCCATATTGAGAGCTATCGGGATCAGGAGCTTGAGCAAAAAGGACGACGTTTGACCTGTAGACAGGCAGCCGAAGAATGGATAGAAAAATATGCAGCTGATTTTCCATCAACATTTCCTGAGCAGCAAAAGCATCACTGATTAATTTCTGAAGGTTAACGTGGTCAGTGCCCGCCTCACCGCGTATCATCTCATGCTATGTCAGCCTCAGATGAAATCATTTTCTATAAGCGTGCCACGTTCTGGCGCGGGCTGTTATTACAATGTTTATTGCTCGTAATGGTTTATGTCGGGATGCAGCTATGGCAATCCCGTAATGCCATCGCAGGGCAAGCGCCGCCAATCAATGCAACATTATTAACCGGTGAACAAGTAAGCCTTGCAAACTATAAGGGTAAACCTGTATTGGTTCATTTTTGGGCAAGCTGGTGTCCCATTTGTCGTTTTGAAGAGTCAACTATTTCAGCCATTGCAAATGATCATGCCGTGCTGACGTTTGCATCGCAATCGGGCGATGCGGATAGTCTGCGTGATTATATAAAAGCACGTAATCTGCGTTTTCCGGTAATTGAAGATGAGTTGGGTGAGTGGGCACAGTTATATGGGGTAAAGGGTTACCCGAGTAGTTTCATTATTGCCGCAGACGGTAATATTTATGATATTGAAGTCGGTTATAGCTCAGGTTGGGGATTACGCCTGCGGTTATTTCTCGCTAGCCTCTAGCTAAAAAGCACTAAGATGCTTAACTTTGTGGGTAGTTCTGTTAATCTTGCTGTAGCGTAAATAACCTAGAAAGAGAAAAATATGGCTGAAACAGTAGACGACCTTTCCATTGAATATTCAGAAGATGGCGTGGTGTTGGTGAAGCAACTTGATAAGAAAGTGCTAACGAAAGGGGCATGGTCAACCATCATGTATCGCTTCCAGGATTGGAACAAGGCCAAGGAAGAATATGGCAAAGATAAATACACTATCCGCCGTTATCAAAAACGCAACGGTGAATATTTCCAAAAATCCAAGTTCAATATATCCAGTGCCGATCAAGCGCGCAGTATTATTGCCGCATTAGAAGAATGGATCCCTGCCGAAGATGAGGGTGGAAAATAGTTATAAGGGCATGTAAGACGTTTAAAATCAGCGGAGAGGGTAAGTAATACCGCAATAATAATAAAAAGGGAATTATCATGGCAATTGAAATGGTTTTATTGGTTTTGGGTGTAATTGTTATTCTAGTGGGCCTTGTATTCTTTTATGATGTGACCCAAAAGCGGCATGCGATATTACACAATTACCCAGTAATTGGTCATTTGCGCTATTTCCTGGAGATGATTGGCCCGGAGCTGCGCCAGTATTGGGTTGCCCATGATAAAGAAGAAATGCCGTTTGACCGGACTGAACGCTCCTGGATTTATGCGACCTCAAAAGGTGCCAATAGTTACTTTGGTTTTGGCACCACCGAGATGCAGTATGGTATTGGTTACCCGATTATAAAAAATGCCGCATTCCCCTTCCCTGAACAAAACGCTAGTTACATAAACGATGATCCGAGTGCAATTCCCTGCGTGAAGATCGCCGGCGCGATGCACAATCGTCGTCGTCCCTGGCGTCCTGGCTCCATCGTTAATGTCTCGGCGATGTCATTTGGCGCCCTGGGCAAAAATGCGATTTCGGCGTTAAATATTGGCGCGGGGATAGCCGGTTGCTACCATAATACGGGTGAAGGTGGCGTGAGCAAATATCACCTGCTTGGCGGGACGGTGGTGTGGCAGATTGGTACGGGTTACTTTGGCGCCTGTGATGAGGACGGTAATTTTTCGATTGATGTGGTGGCTGAGCGGGTTGCCAATAATCCACAAATTCGTGCCATAGAAATTAAGCTTTCTCAAGGAGCTAAACCGGGTAAGGGTGGTGTGTTACCTGGTTCAAAAGTGGTTGGTGAAATTGCCGAAACGCGTGGTGTGAGAGAAGGCACTGATTGTATTTCTCCTAATGCACATTCGCAATTTTCAACGACTGACGAGATGATTGATTTTGTTGAATTGATTGCTGAGCGAACGGGTTTGCCGGTAGGCATCAAGGCGGCTATCGGTGAAACCGGTTTCTGGGAAGAATTGGCAGAGAAGATGAAGACGCGCCGTCAAGGCGTCGATTTTATTACGATTGATGGTAGTGAAGGCGGCACTGGTGCAGCACCACTTACCTATGCTGACCATGTCTCATTGCCATTTAAAATAGGGTTCATGCGCGTTTATCAGATATTCCAGCATGCCGGTTTGTCACGAGGTATCGTTTGGATCGGCAGTGGTAAATTGGGCTTCCCTGATAGGGCGATTGTCGCTTATGCAATGGGTTGCGATATGATTTCGATAGCGCGTGAGGCCATGTTGTCGATTGGTTGCATACAATCACAGGCCTGCCATACAGGGCATTGTCCTACGGGTATTGCGACCATGAGCTCATGGCGTCAAGGTGGTCTGCATGTCGATACCAAAGCGCAACGTCTTGGGCGCTATGTTCAGGGTTTTCGTAAAGAATTATTGTCATTGGCGCATACAGCCGGTTACGAGCATCCCGCACAATTCACTCCCGCAGATGTTGAGCTCAGCACAGGTGTGAATAAATTTAGCGAACTAGGTGAGGTGATGGGCTATAGCCCGGATGCAACTGAATTTGTGTCAATGCAGGACTTAACCGAGGTCTGATTGTCAGGCATCCAGATCAGGGATTAATTGGCTTTCGAGTCGAGTGATGATGTCTTTGATGAGTAGTTTTCGTTTCTTTAGACGGCGTAATTGCAGTTGATCGACAACGGGTTGCTCCTGGAGAAGCTCAATAATGTGATTCAGATCACTGTGTTCCAGACGCAATTGGTGGAGTTTCTCGAGGTTTTCATCATTTGCGCTGGGCATTGCATTTACTTCCATCACTCATTTGGCTGAGTTGGCCATTATACTGATTTCGTGTATCGCGTGCTGTATCGATTTAAGGTGTTTTACGAGCGTCAGCGAGTGCAACAGATTTACCATCGATAATGATCCTGGCATGGAATGGACGTAATTGTCTGGGTTCCCTGACGCCACATGCATGTGCAATAACACCAATTTCATGCTCCATATTTCTCGCATAATTTTCGACACGTACTGATTTGATGGCTGGATCGAGTCCTTTTTGTAGCCTCAAGTTATGCGTAGTGATGCCGGTTGGGCAGGTATTCTTATTGCATTGCAGTGCCTGTATGCAACCAAGTGAAAACATGAAACCGCGTGCCGAGACGATGAAATCGGCTCCCTCGCAAAGTGCCCATGCAGCATCAGCAGGGGTGATTAACTTACCGGAAGCAATCACCCTGATGCGATCTTTCAAGCCATGTTTTTTTAATATTGCCACCAGCATTGGCAGGCTTTCAGCGATCGGTAGCCCCATGTGATCCATTAAACTCATTGGCGCAGCACCACTGCCGCCATCCGCTGAATCCAGGGTAATGAAGTCGGGGGCTGACTCAATACCCCGTTGCAGGATGGTGTCGCAAAAGTTCTCTAGCCATCCATAAGCCCCGAGTACAAACTTGATGCCCACGGGCTTGTCTGTAATCGAACGGATTCGGTGAATAGTATCGAGAAGCTGGTCGATATTATCGATCTCTGCGTGACGGTTGGGACTGATCGAATCCTCATTTACCGGGATACCACGTATGTCTGCAATTTCTGCCGTGACCTTGCCTGCTGGTAGAATTCCACCTTTGCCAGGTTTGGCGCCTTGTGAAAGTTTTATCTCAAACATTCTTACGCGTTCATGGCTCGCAACTTGCCGGAGTTTGTTTTCATCCAACATGCCAGCGGCATTGCGTACACCGTATTTGGCGGTGCCAATTTGAAAGACCAGATCGCAACCACCTTCCAGGTGATAAGGTGATAAACCACCTTCACCGGTATTCATCCAACACTCAGCCCGGCGTGCACCATTGGCTAAAGCCTGCACGGCAGGTTTTGAAATAGCACCAAAGCTCATGCCAGATATATTGAATAGCGAGCTTGTTGTATAGGGTTTACGACAATATGGGCCGATACTGAGTTTGCTAACCGGGGTGGCATCCTCTCCAAGTACCGGGAATGGGCAGTTGACGAAAATGATAGTGCCATTTTCTGTAAGACTTTGAGTGGAGCCAAAGGCACGTGTGGTATCGAGATTCTTGGCAGCCTGATAAACCCAGGAGCGGTCAGCGCGATTAAAGGGAAGTTCCTCACGGTCCATCGCAAAAAAATATTGTCGGAAAAATTTGCCGAGGTCTTCGAAAAAATACCGGAAATGACCAATGACCGGATAATTTCGACGTATTGCCTGTTTTTTCTGGCTGATATCAACGATGTAGGTGATCAAGATTGCGAGGACAACAAGCCCAACCACAAAGATGAATAATGTCGCCATGTATTCAAGGATTGTCAGGACGATTCCAAATTCTGGCATGTAATCTCCTTAGCATGAACTCGCTTGGTGCAGTCTACCTAGTAGGTTTGACAACGCCGCAGCAAGATATCTCCCTAATGTTGAGCGGGCATGCTTATAGCTCTGGGCTGCGCAGTAGCAACATTTTTTCAATCTGCATATCGTGGAAGGTATGGGGAATACCGCCAACACCATGACCTGATTCACGTAGACCCGCGAATGGCATCCAGTCAACACGAAAAGCAGTGTGGTCGTTGACCATGACGGCCGACGCATCAAAGCGTTTGTAGGCACGCATGGCTTTGTCTAAATTCTTGGTAAAGATAGATGCCTGGAAGGCAACCGGTAATGAGTTGGCCTTTGCCAGTGCGTCATCCATGTCATCATAGCTGTAGACAAGAATAACCGGACCAAAGATTTCATTTTGAGAGACGATGGCATCATCAGGGGCATCGAATAATACGGTTGGTGCATAACAGGTTTCACCAATTTTGTTACCGCCACTTAATTTCGTTGCACCTTTGGTAATCGCATCTTCCACCCATTCATGCACACGATCGACTTCACGCGGGCGAATCAAAGGACCGACTTCTGTTTCTGCCAGGGTAGGATCGCCAACCACCATTTGATTACCCAATTCGGCAATTTTTTCAGCGATTGGTTTTGCGATAGAGCTGTGTGCATAAACACGTTGCACTGATACACAGACCTGGCCGGCGTGGTAGAAACCACCCTTGGCAAGCAGTGGCAGGGCATCGTCGAGATCGGCATCGGCTTCGACAATCACGGGTGCAGCACCGCCGTGTTCAAGTGCACATCGTGCTCCAGGAGCGAGTTGTGAACGTAGTGACCAACCAACTTTGCCACTACCAATAAAGCTAAAGAAGGCATTACGTTTATCAGCGACGAGGCTGGTGGAAACATCTCGATCTGTCACCACCATTGGCATACACCATTCTGGTGGTAAGCCGGCTTCTCGAAGAATGCCAACAAAACGCATACATGATAGCGGTGTATCACCTGCGGGTTTGATGATGACAGGACAACCCGATGCAATAGCAGGACCAACTTGATGAATAATCAGATTCAAAGGATGGTTAAAGGCACTAACTGCAACCACCACACCGATGGGTTCACGGTGCGTCATGGCCATGCGACCCATCGAGGCAGGGTTAATCCCCATTGGGATCTCGGTGCCGTGATTTTCCTTGATGCAATCAATACAGTTACGTACGCCATCTATGGCACGGGCGACTTCAACTTGTGAATCGATGAGTGGCTTTCCACCTTCGCGCGCAGATTCAATGGCCAGCTCATCAGCGCGTTCCTGCATAATGGCGGCTGTCCGTTCAAGTATCTCGATACGTTGTGGTGCACTGAGCCATTGGTCTCGATCGGTATATAAGGCATGGGCGGTTGCCAGGGCAGTTTCGACGGCAGAGGCTCCGGCAACATCAACTGTTGCGATGAGGCTGCCGTCAAAAGGAGCATGGACATCGTGTGAACCCGTGGCGGCGGCGCCCGGTACCATGAGGGGGAAATGTGCAGTCATGGTCTGGGTCCTTAAATTGGGCAGCTGATATTGCCAAGACGCTCGGTGAGCTTCATGTTTTCAGCGTAATCAATAGGTAGAACAATCAGGCTTGGGCCTTCTTCATTAAAGGCGGCTTCCAGCGACGGGATGAGGTCTTTTGTTGTTTCGACATGGTGACCACCCCAGCCAAAGGATTCGGCAAGCTGCATCCAGTCTGGATTGCCAAAATCAAGTTTGGTATGACTGCCAAAATGCGCTTCCTGTTTCCAGGCAATCAAGCCGTACTGTTTATCTTCCCATACCATCACAACCATATTGCAGTTGTAACGTTTGGCCGTTTCCATTTCCTGAACATTCATCATGAAGCCGGCATCACCACAAATAGCGAGGACACGGCGATCGGGGTGAACAATACTGGCGGCGATCGCACCCGGCAGGGCAAAGCCCATGGAGCAGAAGCCATTTGGAATTAAACAGGTATTTGGCTCATGGCACTGGTAATGGCGCGCAATCCACATTTTATGTGCGCCGACATCGGATAGCAGTACATCGTGTGGTCCCATGACCTGGCGCACATCCCAGAGGACTTTCTGTGGTTTGAGTTTGTCAGTTGAATTGTCGTCTTTTTCCATCGCCAAATCGGCACTCATTTCACGACGCGTTGCGGCTTGCTGGGTGTTATCAAACGAGAAGCTATTATCAGCGGCAAAACGTTGGTTCAACATCCATAAGGTATGCGCGAGATCGCCAACCACTTCCGTTTGTGGGTGGTAGTGCGAATCAATTTCAGTCGGCAGAAAATCAATGTGAATAATTTCTTTATCTGAATTTTTGTTCCATAGATGAGGGTGGTATTCGACCATGTCGTAACCGATGGTGATGACCAAATCCGCTGCATCAATGGCGCAGGCAACCACGTCTTTGGCTTGTAGCCCGACGGTGTAGAGACAGTATTCGGCATCCATATCGACACAGCCCTTGGCCATGAATGTGCTAATAACACCAATACCGGTTTGATCACATAAGTCGCGTAGTTGCGTACTAGCCCGTTTACGAATACAGCCATTACCCGCGACAATGATTGGGTTTTTGGCCTCCATAATCTTATTAAAGGCTTCATCAACAATCTTGTCGTCAGCAACCGGACGACGGAAGCGTTTGACTGACATCGGTACGGCATCGGTGTCATGTTCAGCAATATCTTCTGGTAATTCGATGTGGCAAGCACCGGGTTTTTCGGTACGCGCTAAACGGACGGCTTTGCGAACAATTTCCGGAATATTGTCAGCATGAAAAATCGTCTGAGCCCATTTGGTAACTGGCTTGAACATAGCGACCACATCCATGACTTGATGTGACTCTTTATGGAGACGGGTTGAAGCACCCTGACCGGTGAGCACCAGCATGGGGGCACGATCCATATTGGAATCGGCAACCCCTGTTATAAGGTTAGTTGCACCCGGGCCGAGCGTACCGAGACAACCCGCCGGGTTACCGGTGAGGCGTCCATATATTTCGGCCATGAAAGCAGCACCTTGTTCATGGCGTGTCAGGATGAATTGGATTTTTTTTGATTGTTCCAGCGACATCATGAAATCGGCATTTTCTTCACCGGGTACGCCAAAAATGTATTCGATGCCTTCTGTCTCGAGGCATTTTACAAACAGATCGGATGCTTTCATTTTACCTACTACTCCTTGAATTTATTAATTTTATTGTTCAGGTATCGAACAGGAATACTGTGTTGGCTGCCGTCCCCACGACAGATGAACCCAACAGCCTGATACAAACCGAATAGGATGGCTTAACCATCTCATATCACTGCGATGTGAGCAAATGCGGTGAGTCGCGGCTGGATCAGGTATGATGCGCGCCGAGGTAATAGGCACTTTCATTTAGGCATGGTTTTGATAGGGGATTTTGTGGCAGAGAAACAAAGACAGTTACTTTCGATCGTGGAGTTGGGTGGGTACCCCGATTTTACTGTCCTGTATCAACGGCTGGGATATCAGGTTGAGAAAGTGCATCAAATGCGAAAGGCCATGTCGAAATTGAAGAAAATACGTCCGGAAGCGATTGTTGCGGAGTTTAATTTTCAGTCAGATTTTCGGGACCGCACCAGTAGCCTTGAATCATTATTAGCGACACTGCAATTTTCAAAATTAGACAGTCGTGTCGTGGTGTTTTATGAAAAAGAATATGCGGAGCAATTTCAACGGCTACACGTGACCTACCCGGATATTATTGCGTTGCCATTTCCCATAGAGGAAGCCGCGCTTGAAGCGGCTTTACAGGACGAAAAATAGTGAGTTTAGTTTCTTTACGAAATATCGGTTTGGGTTTTGGTGGTCCGATGCTGCTTGATGGCGTTAATCTGGAAATAGAGAAGTCCGAACGCATCTGCTTGGTTGGCCGAAATGGCACAGGTAAATCGACCTTATTTAAAATCCTCATGGGTGAATTACAGGCCGATGATGGTTCGATTCAAGTTGGCCAGGGTATCCGCATCAGTAAGCTCGCACAGGAAGTACCGGATGCAACGCACGGCACGGTCTATAGTGTGGTTGCACAGGGGCTTGATAAGGCTGGCCAGCTACTAATTCGGTTTAATGATTTGAGTCATCGGCTTGCCGACGATATGAGTTTAATGTCCGAATTTGAGAAGGTACAGCATGAGCTTGAGGCGGTTAATGGTTGGCAAATAGGACAGCGTATCGATACGGTTTTATCGCAACTGGAATTAGATGCTGATACTGAATTTTCGTCACTCTCGGGCGGTTGGAAACGGCGTGTATTACTGGCACAAACCCTGGTAGCTGAACCTGATGTACTGTTATTAGACGAGCCAACTAACCACCTTGATATAGAGATGATTGCCTGGCTTGAGGACTTCTTGCTTAATTATAAAGGTACCCTGGTTTTTATTACCCATGATCGAATGTTCCTGCGCCGTTTAGCAACGCGGATCATTGAACTGGATCGCGGTCAGTTAACCAGTTGGCCCGGTAACTATGAAAAGTATATAGAAAATAAGCAGGCCGCCCTGGACGCAGAGGCCAGTGAGCAGGCGTTGTTTGATAAAAAACTGGCGGAGGAAGAAAAGTGGATTCGCCAGGGTATCAAGGCGCGCCGCACCCGTAACGAAGGTCGTGTTCGTGCATTAGAAAAAATGCGCCGTGAACGTGCGCAGCGCAGAGAAGTAACCGGGCAAGCTAAATTAAATATGCAGGATTCTTCGGCATCCGGGAAAATTGTTGTGGCAGCTGATGATGTCAGTTGGTCATGGCAGAATGCACAGGGTGAAAAAAGAACTTTGTTACGAAATTTTTCGACGACGATTCTGCGTGGTGACAAGATTGGTATTATTGGGCCGAACGGTTGTGGCAAGACCACATTAATCCGCCTGCTGCTTGGCGATTTAAACCCGGAGCAAGGTCAGATAAGTCAGGGAACAAAACTGGACATTGCTTATTTTGATCAGCTACGTGGACAACTTGAGCCAGAAAAAAATATGCAAGACAATATTGCCGGCGGAAATGATTTTGTCACGATTAATGGCGAACCAAGGCATGTGATTAGCTATCTGGGTGATTTCCTGTTTAGTCCGCAACGCGCAAGAACACCGGTTAAGGCATTGTCAGGTGGTGAGCGTAATCGTTTGTTACTCGCTAAATTGTTTACCAAGCCAGCCAATATGTTGGTGATGGATGAACCGACCAATGACCTGGATGTAGACACACTGGAGCTACTTGAGTCGATTCTGGTGGAATATGAAGGTACGGTTATCCTGGTAAGCCATGATCGATCTTTTATTAATGAGGTGGTTACCAGTACGCTGGTTTTTGAAGGTGATGGACAGGTTAATGAATATGTTGGTGGTTACGATGATTGGTTACGTCAGCGTCGGGTTTCTTCAAGAAACAAATCAGTAAAGAATAAAGACAAATCAACGGCTGAGAAAAGTAGTCTTGCCAGCGAAGAAAATAAACCCAAAAAGCTGAGTTATAAAGAACAAACTGAGCTTGAAAAATTACCAGCCAGGATTGAACAGTGGGAAGAAGAGCAAGAAACCCTACATGCGCAAATGGCTGAAAGTGATTTTTACCAGCAAGATAACGAGCGAATTACGAAAATCCAGCAACAGCTCGCTGAATTAGAGGCTGAGCTTGCTAAAGGCTACGCACGTTGGGAAGAACTCGAAGACTGATTTTATTTTAAAGGTCTAGTAACCAAACTCACCTAGCCATTCACCTTTCTTGAAATCAATCGACAGCCAACGTGGTGTAAATGACTGTGGTTTAGTGATGGGGAAATCGGTCATGGGTGGACCATCTTCTTCTAGCTCGGTATCGGCGCAGTGGCGATTCATGACAGGGTGAAAGTCGACTTTTAGACCCTCTGTGACGCTGATGCCTTGATTGTTCTCATAAAAACAAACGCGTTTACGAATTAGGCAACTAAAAAATAATTCCATTTCAGCGGTAATAGGTGTCGTACGGGCAGCTAGCGCGGCGCTAGCTTTGTGCGTGATTCTTATTTCGACCGGCTTTTCGTTAATGTGAATGGTTAATGTTGACATGGCATGACCGCTACTGAATAGAATTGTTTCTTAAGGTATAGTCCAGATGCTGCGAATATAAAAGTACTAAGAGAGGTTGGTATGACAGAGGCGAGAATTGACGAATTGGAAATGCGGTTATCTTTTCAAGAAAATGCCTTGCAAACCATGAGCGATGAGATGGCTAAACAGCAGCTGAAAATTGAAGTGTTGGCGAGTGAGGTTGCAAGACTAGAGAAAGCCTTACAAGCAGCATCACCCGCACCTGACGCTAATCAAGCAGATGAGCCACCACCACCGCACTATTAATCGTCCTTGATAAAGGGTTGGATAGTTTTAGCAAGTTCACGAGGATCAAACTTGGCAACGTAAGCATCGACGCCAACTGATTTACCAATCTTGATATTGGCATCAGCAGATAAAGACGAATGCATGATCACAGGGATATCTTTTAGTCGAGGGTCGTCTTTAATCTTACGGGTTAATACGTAACCATCCATGCCCGGCATTTCAATATCAGTCAGGATCAGCCTGATGATGTCTTTTGTGGGCACGCCGAGCGATTTGGCATGGGTTGCTTGTTCATCCAGGCGCTCCCAGGCCTCTTCACCATTTTTTGCACTAATATAATCAACGCCAAGGGTATCAAGCGTTTTTGATATTTGTTTGCGCGCCACTGATGAATCATCAGCAAAGAGGATGGTCGCCTTGGTATTTAGATGCTCAACACCTTCAAATTGGGTTGGGTCATCAAGATCCTCTGATGTTTCAGCGAGTACTTTTTCAACATCCAGCACCATGACGATACGGCCATCTTTTAGCTCAGTAACGGCAGTGACCAGACCACCCAGGCGGTTTGCGAGCATGGGAGGTGGTACTTTGATTTCATTCCATTCCATGCGCAGAATTTGTTCGACACTATTAACCAGGAATCCCTGTGTTTTGCGATTGAACTCGGTAACAATGAGTACCTTGGGCTCTTCTGTCATTTTGAGGTTACAAAAATGAACCAGATCGATGACAGGGATCATATCTCCGCGCAGACAAACCATACCTTTGACGCCGACAGGCATATCTGGGGCTTGCGTCACCTCGGGTACATGCATGACTTCTCTGATCTTGAAAACATTGATGCCAAATACTTCTTCGCGGTTGGTCTGTTCATCTTTACCAAGGCTGAATAACAGCACTTCCAGGCGATTTGCGCCAGCTAGCCGTGTGCGATCATTGACGGATTGCATAAGTGTAGTCATGGATTACCTCTAAACTAAAAATATTGATTGGTGACTACTTAGGTCATCGACACTTGGGCGGAAATATTAAGGGTTATTTTGACTTTATCGTGAAAAAACTGAATTTCATCAGTTTCTTTATGGGATTAGGCGGATTGACAAGGAGTACTAGTGACTGACGTTGAGTAGTTGATCCTCCAATTCAATGCGGATCGCGAGTGCCTGACCTAATTTCGAGAGGTCGTCAGAAAAGGATTCATCGAGCTTCTTATTCGTTTCTGATTCATACTTGTCGTTAAAATCCAACGCCATTTGCGTGGTTTCTGAAATTTGTGGGTAGAGCTTCTCTGCTAGCTTGCGGATTCCATCACGCCGTTCTTCGCCATCAATGAAACGTTGGTAAAGTCCAAAATGACCAGCGGCAAGATAGTCTACGAGAATTTCACAAAACTCCTGTAGCATGGTTTTCAGTTCATCTGCACTATGTGGGTCTTCCCATGGTTCTACCCCTGCAATACGGCAGAATTGCACCAGCATATCAGCACGCTCATCCGTTAAGTGGCTTTCGATACTATCGGCACGGTTACGTCTTTCGGTATTGTTGCCGCTTGGGTTTTCTGTCACATCCATAAAATTCACACATTAATTTAATTGTTGCCCTAAGCATACCGTGCTGAGAGTAATTTGTTAATGTAAATCTGACGTCTATAAGTGTTTTCTAATCTAAGCTGTGAGGTAATCCATATCTAAAATAGCTCGATGTCGCCATTATCGTCAGTAGTATCGACGGTTGCTTTGGACAGGATGTCATTAATGCTCTCACCCGCCAATATGGCATCAAACATTTCCAGATCATTATCCAATGTGTAATGGGAGCGTATTTTATCTTCCAAACCGACCCATGCAGTGGGTTCTCGCATCTGTTGCGGAGAATCGATGAGTTTAGAGAGTTCATCAAGACTAATAGAGATATGTTGCATACGTTGGCTTAAGCGGTCATAAAACTGGAAGGCCATGGTGGTTTCTTGCACGGTGTTCATTGCTTGTTGACAGTTTCCCAGCAGGGTTGTCTTCACATCGCTTTCTGGTAAAGCCTCAATGTCTTGTTGCATTGCCATGACTTGTCGGGTCATATTCGTAAAAGAGCTGACAAGCGTATCAACAGAATCATTGCCATCATGCAGGGCGTAAGACACGCGGGCTGCGGCCAGGTCGAGCATGCGCACGGTTCTACGTATCTGACAAATATCATTATCACATTCTTCGGTCAGGGTTGGCGCTTGGCTAGGGGAATTTATGCTATTTTCCATGTTTTCCTCGGTGTTATACCATCAGAGACGCCTTTGCGTGCCTACTTAGAGGGCTATATCGAAGATGCTATCGGTAAAAATGTAGAAAACATGAGTGAAAGCTATGTAAATGGTGTACTTCAGGTATAATGCGCGGCTTTTAACCATTAGGCCGTTCTCGGTCGGGACACAATCACAGTGAGTGAACAATTCCGAAATATCGCCATCATTGCCCACGTCGATCATGGTAAGACCACCCTCGTTGATAAAATGCTACAACAATCCGGCACGCTGGAAAGTCGTGGTGATTTTGAAGAACGTGTCATGGATTCGAACGATTTGGAAAAAGAACGTGGTATCACGATTCTGTCGAAGCCGACGGCCATTCGCTGGAACGGCGAACGTATTAATATTGTCGACACACCGGGCCATGCCGATTTTGGCGGCGAGGTAGAACGCGTTCTGTCGATGGTTGATACAGTTTTGTTGATTGTTGATGCTGTTGAGGGGCCGATGCCTCAAACGCGCTTTGTGACATCAAAAGCATTAGCACTTGGTCTGAATCCTATTGTTGTTATTAACAAGATTGATCGTGAAGGTGCTCGCCCTGATTGGGTATTAGATCAAACCTTTGATTTGTTCGATCGCCTTGGTGCGACAGACGAACAACTTGACTTCCAGGTTTCTTATTGCTCAGCCATCAACGGTTATGCTGGTCATGAATCTGATGTACGTGATGGCGACATGACGCCACTGTTTGAAACTATTTTGGAACACGTTAAACCACGCGAAGTGGATGTTGACGGTCCCTTCCAGATGCAGGTCACGCAGCTTGATTACAATAGCTACGTAGGGATGATTGGTATTGGCCGCATTGAACGAGGACGCGTTAAAACCAATACAGCAGTGACCATTGTTGATAGCGAAGGGAATAAGCGTAATGGTCGTATCTTACAAGTATTAGGTTTCCTTGGTCTTGAGCGTATCGAGGTTGATGAAGCGATTGCCGGTGATATTATTGCCTTTACCGGTATTGAAAAATTAGATATTTCCGACACGATTTGTGATCCGAATAATGTTGAAGCATTGCCCGCATTGAGTGTTGATGAACCTACCGTGACGATGACTTTTCAGGTCAACAATTCACCGTTTGCAGGTCAAGACGGCAAGTTTGTTACGTCACGTCAAATTCGCGAACGTCTTGAGCGGGAATTAAAACATAACGTTGCATTGCGCGTTGAAGACGGTGGTGATCCTGATAAATTCCGTGTCTCTGGTCGTGGTGAATTACATCTTTCAATCTTGATTGAAACCATGCGCCGTGAAGGTTTTGAGATGGGTGTATCACGTCCAGAAGTGATTATTAAAGAGATCGATGGTGTTAAGTGTGAACCGTTTGAACAATTGACGGTGGATGTTGAAGACATGCATCAGGGTAGTGTGATGGAAGCACTTGGCACACGTGGCGGTGAACTGAAAAACATGATGCCAGACGGTAAAGGTCGCGTCCGCCTCGATTTTGTTATTCCTGCACGTGGCTTGATTGGTTTCCGTACCGAGTTTCTGACGGCAACACAGGGCACAGGCCTGATCTACAGCATTTTTGATAAGTATGCCCCGGTTAAAGGCGGTGACTTTGGCCAACGCACTAACGGTGTATTGATTTCAAACGGCATGGGTAAATGTTTGACCTTTGGTTTGTTTAACCTGCAAGAGCGTGGCCGTTTATTTGTTGGACATGGCGATGAGGTGTATGAGGGTTACGTTGTCGGTATCCACTCTCGTGGTAATGACCTGGTTGTGAATCCATTAAAGGGTAAGCAACTGACTAACGTTCGCGCATCCGGTACGGATGAAGCGCAAGTATTAACGCCACCCATTCGTATGACACTGGAACAGGCATTAGAATTTATTGACGACGATGAATTGGTGGAAGTAACGCCGAACTTCATTCGTATACGCAAGCGGTTGCTGAAGGAAAATGAACGTAAACGCGATAAACGTTCAGCCTAGGGCAATTGATGATGCTTGGTTGCAGTTCGATGAACATGTATGGCAGGTAATACGGATTTAATAATAACTATACAAGAAATACAAAAGAAGCCGCTTCCAGAAATGGGAGCGGCTTTTTTGTTTTAATGAGGATTAAAACGTAATGATGAAGATTAGTGCCGCTCATCAAGTCGGAATCTTCACTTAGAAATCGTTTTACTTGCTGGCATGAATGAGGCGATCATTGGCCGGCTGAATAGGGCGCACACTTTCGGCAAAGATACTGGTGAAAGCAGCGACTTGTTCTACTGAAACCTCTACAGGATTTTGCATCACCATCCAGTTGACACCCTCACTACAAGGCGGGGTGGTGAGTGAACCGCTGTAACTGTAATAACGGTGAGTAGCTGGTAATAAATCGCTGACATTAAGTGTTGCATCTACCTTGTTATGATCGCCCGTGTTAATTGGCATGTGATTCCAAATAGAAGCAATAACAGGGTTCGCCTTTCCAACTTTCATTAGTATGCCAATTACGCCGAGTTGACCATCGGCCGCCTGGTGAACCAAATGCGCAACCATGTCGTATGGTTTTCCATTTACCTGGTGTTCACTTGGGCTGTGGAAATGAAATTGCAGTAATTGGTAGTGTTTACCACCAAGGGTCAGCATGCTGCCTTTTGCGTAATTGACCTGAATCGTGTGACCATTGTTGACAACATCAATAGGGGTTGGTTGATAATTGAACTTGATGTCAACCAGTTTAGCAGCCGTTGTGCTCTGAATGTTAATAGGTGACTGGTTTTTACCGATTTTGCAGCGGGCATAATCGTCTGATAAATCACCCCAGTTCGCGGGCGCTTCGAGCCCAGTATAACCCCAGCTCGTCTTATCACTGGCCACCAGTGTGATGCTGCTTAATAGCATGCTAATAAGCAAAGTAGAGCTGCAGAGCGTATTTCGTAACATGTTATTCTCTCCAGAGAAAATAGCTAACTAAATGCTGTAATGCCTACTTTACCTTAAGGGAAATTGAGGTCAATAAAAGCACATTTCATCTAGTAAACAAATGGATATTGTCTATTGTACGTAAAGACAAACTAAAACAGTTATTAATAATAAAGACAGTTTATTATCAGAATCTTTAATGAGCGTAGCAGATATTAACAAGGCATACTGGCAGCAGATGGTAATAAACTAAAGTATAGAGGATTTGGTATATGAAATTATTTCGTTCCCTGTTGGCTAAGCTAATGTTGTTAGGCATATTTTTTAGCGCAACCGCCATGGCAGATCAGCCCTGGTTAAAACCTTATAACATGACGTCTAATGCCACTGGCACGATGGCTGAACAGGTTAAAGCGACGAGTTCAGCATTAAAATCAGCAGGCTTCAAAATTGCCGGTACCTATCAACCTTATTCTGATGCAACGATTATTTCTGTGACCAATGCGGCTTTAAAAACAGCGGCAGCAAAAACGGAGTTCGGTGGCTATGGTGCAGTGATACGCGTGGCCGTGACGCAAGTGGGTGAAAAGGTGCAGGTGAGCTATGTTAATCCAGCCTGGATGTCGGCCTCATTCCGCATGAATGCTGATCTAACCGCGATTGACAAGCAGCTGTCTGCCGCATTAGGC